>Ga0209700_101246_pt1 | contig 52172 bp, 19 predicted proteins | sample SiratroredBW_FD_187528 | JGI IMG/M metagenome (GOLD analysis project Ga0209700, IMG submission 187528) | Root nodule microbial communities of legume samples collected from California, USA - Siratro red BW (SPAdes) (version 2) | ecosystem: Host-associated > Plants > Roots > Nodule | place: USA...
TATATATATATATATATATATATACTGTGTTTTACGAATTTCTATACATTTTCACACATTGATTAATCTTATCACTGTGGCAGATAAGCATCGCATTCGTGTATCATAGCACAAGTGTTTTGCTTAATCAAATTCTAATGTGAATTGTTCAAGTGCTGAATGGGAGCAGGATGCCATGTAGAGACATTTAGGTTGATTCACTTAGAATAACTGAGGAATTTGTGGCATTTTGTATTATTATGATGGTGTATTTGGACATGTGGAAAATATAAAATGATTTATTAATACGATTTAATCATTTCTTGTAAATAAAAAAATTATTTATTACGATAAATATGAAAATAAATTGTACAAAAATTATCCTTTACCTCAAAAAGTTAAAGGTTTTTGTTAAGGACTTTTCTAATCTTTTCGAATCTTTTGATTTATTTTTCTTTGTTTTTTCTGGTTTACTATTGGTAATAGGTAATTGATGTAATGATTGACTAGTATAATTTAATTGGCTATGAATATTTATTTCTCATTTTTACCATATTAGTCGTAGGTACGTCTGCACATACTTCTTTGAATTCTTTTTCTATTTCTTTAAACTTTTTATTATATTTTCCTAATTCTTCCTCAATCCTTTTATAATTTATTTCCTCTTTTATGTAATTTATTTATATGCTTACTATTGATCTGTCTTAAAAAATTTACTGTGTAATATTGGATTAAGTTTTCCTAATATATTTCATGCCCTGAAAATCTAATTTTTGATTGAGCTATATTTATTCGCTATATTTATTCCCTTAGTGGACACTACTAGTCCCTTCTATTTTATTATATTTTTATATGTCTGATGTGCTTTTCTATTGAATTCGAAAATATTAAGACATCATCTAATTAAACTACTGTAATCTCTTAATACTGAGATAAAATATTATATATATATATATATATATATATATATATATAAATTTATATAAAATAATATTTTCATAAGTTGTGTTGATATTTAAGAAATTAAATATGTATAAAAAATAAATATTTTTTTTTTGAAATTTTATGAAAACATTTAGAACTGGAATAAATTAGAATATATGATATGTTATTATTAAATTAGACTTTACTTAACTTCTTTTCACTTGAATGGTAAAGTAAATCTAGAAGTATATTTAAACCTTAATTTTATAGTAAAATGAGTTTAAGTTTCTTTATTAAGAGTCAACTCTTTAAGTACTTAATAAAAAAATTTGCTTTCACAACAAATGTTTTTATTTTTAAATATAAGCTTAATTAGGTAAACTGATTTCAGTTTAAATTACAAGAAATATTTCTCAATATCTAATAAATAAAATAACAAGTTATGGATGAATCATAAGCGCTCAACACTTTAGAAAGCCTAAAACAAATTGAAAAACTAAGGTCTTTTTTTTAAATTAACAAAATTATTATATTTTTATTTGAAATTTATTTTCAAGCTTTTTGTGATATAAAATTATTTATTAAATTATCATAATTATAATTTCATTTAAAATATCTTTTTTAATAGACAATAAAGCTAATTCGTTTAATCTTTGTTGGACATTATTGATCTTAAATAAAATTTTATTAGTTTAAGTTTTGAAAAACTTCTTTCAGCAGAAATTCATACTGGAATTGTTAATATTATTTTATATATATTTAAAAAAAGATTATTATTTTTATATAATTAAGAATGTCAATTGGTTTATCATTTTCCTATTATAATCTCTTTTAAAATATTTAATTCTGAAAATAAATCTCAGCAAGTCATCAAGATTCAATAAATAATCACATTTTAAATATTTTTCAATGTTTAGATATTTTTCTTTCAAAAGTACATAATCTAAATGACTTTAATTTTTTAATACAAGATAAAAAACCAAAAATATATTTTTGAAATTTTGAATAACTCCATTCACATTTTCTAGTTCACACACACACACATATATATATATATATATATATATATATATATATATATAATATAATATAATATAAATATATAAAAAAAAAAAGAAAGAAAAACGTGGAAGATCAAACAACAATGAGACATGAGAGAGACCCACACAAGAGAATAACATCACCTTTAATCCTAAACTTTAAGATATTGAGTTTGTGAGTCTTTTTGTTTATACGTTACTCAACTTTCTTATTTATACTCAATGCAAAACTAAACTCATACTTAGATTTTTATCAACTGAGTAGACACGCTTAGTACAAGGTGCTCCTCAAGTTGAGGTTAATGGCACTCCATCCTATGACAATTTTTTCTTATGCCTTCATGACATTAGACTCAATTCAAGTGATGTTTAATACAAATATTATTTTGAATATTCTAAATTTGACATTCTATCAACACTTTCATAAATTTCAATTTTATTTTACTTCACTAAAGTGTTTCATGTTTAATTAATAGACAATAATAAGGAATAGTAGTATAATTAGGTAAGAATAAACAATATCTAATTATTTATGAAAAATGATAAAAGTAGGGATCAAATAAGTTAAAAATTAAGAAAAAGTTTATCATGTGAATATAAAATGACTAAAAATGATGATAAAACTTAAAATCATCAACTATATAATAATATATCAGATTATCTGAGTATATCTTATATTTCATAGACTTTCTAAACATACCATCTAATAAGTATATCGTGGACTCTCTAAAATTAACAAGCAAACACATCTCATTTAAAAATGTGATTTTTAATCTAACTATTATTATTTACAACAGTATAGTTCAGTTCCCACTAGTACATATTATAATTAATTATTATTATCATTGTTATTATTTAATATTCACTTTTCTTCTTATAAATGTATTTATCTTTTATATTTATAAAAATTGTATTGTTTTAATGGAAATGCCAAGACACATGTTTTGGCGCATATGCTTACGTTAATAATAATAATAATAATAATAATAATAATAATAATAATAATAATAATAATAATAATAATAATAATAATAAATCAACTTATTGAGTTTTCTTAGTGAAAATAACTTATTTTTCTTTTACATGAGTAAGGGAGATACACGTGGGAAAAGAATGCAAGAAGTTGATAAGAAACAGGCAAGAATTAAGGATGTGAAAAAATGGGTGTGGAAGTTGTAATTGATAACTATTGCTCTTAGTAATTTATAGGGAAAATAGAAGATGATTGTGATTGATTACATGTAGGAAGTTATAATATTCAATGTGTACATTATTAAAAATATTGTACAGAAGACATCTAATATCCACTCCACTTTATTCGGTGCACCTAATTGGTGTAAGGCACACACTTTTAGGTACAAACTACTTCCTTAATGGGAGATGATAATCACCATGTTATGTGATATCACTCCTACTAATCCCACAACCACAACATCAACAAAATGTAAAGGAAATACCATAATCTATGCATGCATGGGAAAAAAGGGCATAGCCATTTGAATCTGATACTGAAATACGAGCAACCATTTTCATTACCGTTGCGATGTCTTCCTCGGTGTCAGTGTGATGTCTATAGCTTCTAACGTATGCTTCAAGAAACAGTAAAGCACCCTGGACTAGGAAACTTGTCTTTGAATTGAACCCCTCATATAGGATCCCAAAGTAGCATCTTTTTTTGCTATGTGAGGAGTCTTCATCTGCATCTAACACTAAACACCGAAGGATGGTGCTTCCCAAGTTCTCTCTTTGTTTCTGGCTTCTCCTTTCTCCCCTTGTGATTCTCTTGATGAACTATCCAGTTAAATGTGATGATGGTGAGTACTGAGTACTACTTGCTCTCTTTTGAATCTGCTAGTGTTCATTATTGAATGAACATTTTTCTTAGTGATTTTAGTAATAAGCTAATGTAACTGTGAGTTGATGTTTTTCTGCTTTATGGGTACTTAATATAATAAAGGATTCCCTATTGTTTCATATACTTAAGTCTTGTTTTAGGATAGATGATTGTCAAAAGGAAAATTTGAATTTTCATGCACCACAAACAATTGTATCAGCTTGTTCATGTATAAGTAAAAGGGGCGCGATGGTACACTCTTCATCAAAATTTCATCATTTTATAAAGCATCTAAGGGCTCTCTTTTTTAAGGGTAGATTTAATTTTAAAATCTCTCGTGTCAGAATTTTCTGGCTTACATGCGCATTCACGGACGTGTGCATACTATTGAAGTTAACATGTTGAACCTGCACTTACCTCACCTTAACATTCTTCTGCAGATGAGGAAGACAATCTTTATCAGGGTATCAACAAGTATCGAGCATCAATCAACTTGAAAGCTCTAACAAGGAATGACAATGCAGATTGCCTTGCTAATAAAATAGCTGACCAATTCAAGAAACAACCCTGCACAAATACCACAGGAGCTAACACCGTACCTGGCACTGAGCCTCAGTTTTCCAACTATCCAGACCTCTTATCAAAGTGTCACTTGGCTGTTTCCAACACAAGGGATGGAAATATAATGCCTGCTTGTGTTCCTGGTCTGGCTCCAAGTCTTGTCCTCACTAATTTCACGAAATCTCTCTACTCAGATAGTCTCAATGACACAAAATATACAGGAATTGGTATTGGTTCAGAAGATAACTGGATTGTTGTTGTCTTGACAACAAACACTCCTGCAGGAACCTTTTCTCCCTATAGTTCTAATGGTGCCAATTTGATTTCCAAATCTGGATTGCTTTATTGCTCAATGCTCTTCTTAGTTAGTTACGTTTTCCTGTTGTGAAACCAAGAGGATGGTCGTTGACAATGCTTTAAGATTGCAATTTTGTTAATGTATTGCTTGTGTCAGGGTGAGCTGATTGAAGACAAATGCTTTTTCTAGAGGGAAATTGAGATACCCTTGTATAAGTATTGTTTTGGGATTGTAATTCTATAGAATGCTAGAGACAAATAGGAGAAAGAAAGCATTGTTCGCAAAGGATTGTTATCTTATTGTTGTCATTATTATCAATAATATCATTTTTTAGAGCTTGGCATCTGCCAAATGATACAAGCTAATATGGGGCTAACAGAAAACAGGCAATGCATGAGGCTAAGGTCTAATGAGAGAAAAAACATAATAGATGGTCAGACTCCATTGGTCTGAAATGTCATTTTTGGCACTCCTTCAGAAAGGCAGTCTAAACTACCAGCTACACTCCGCATTATTTTCCTCCATGGTAAACAAAGTCAATTTTAGCATATTCTTGGATGAAAAGTTGTTTTAAGAATTACTCATGATATTCAAGTTGCCTTCAATTTGGGGGAATTCACAGTCAGGTATCTTCCAATCATGAGCATTAGAATCCATGTGGACTTTGCAATCTTCTCCTTTACCATCAGAAGTAATGCAGAGCTGAGAACAGTTTTCAATATCTGCGCCTGCAATCCTTTGAAAAATCCCAATACACCTTCTCTTTTCCAAATAGTATAGAGTGCTCCAGAGATTGTCCTCTGTGCCTTCCTCTCAGCTTCTGTACTTTTATCATCCTCCGATTCAGCAGCCTGAATCATGACCTTACACCTATCCAAAATTCAAAAATCTTTAATCAGCGAGTCCACAGCTTAGCATAAGTAGAGAAAACACTATTGTATCAAATTAGTTTTTTTATCACGATACTGGTAGAAACCGGTTTAGATTACGCCCCTGAGAAAGTAATTACATAGATCAAGAAAAATAATGCACAAACTCCTAGGATATTCAAGAGATCCAAGTCACAATACCAACTCACAGTGGAGTAACTCTTTTCAACCCCTCTTCCTATTTATTGGTAACATGTCTTAATTCTTTAACCAACTAAGTTAACAAAATAATGTAACGAGATAACTAACTAATGGTAACTGTCAGATACATCTCAAGAGACCGTAGATCTGCATAAAATAAAATTGATTTTTTCTTCTTTTGCATAATATTCACCAGAATCAAATAACAGATGTAACGTAACAAACTTTAGGGGAAACTAATTTAAATTGATCATCCACCTGATAGCTGGGTATGTCAAGCACGTAGCTGCACATTTTGAAACTGCACCAAGCATGAAAGCAGAAAATGCAGAGAGTGCTTCTGGGGATGACTTTGTACCTGTTCTATTGCTTATCTTGCCCTTTAATATTCTCTGTTTCAGCTGATCGTATGCAGTATACTGTTGGGGAGAAAAATCCTTGTCTGAGTTAAGTAATCCTCAACTGAAACCAAATCTGGAAAAAGGGTTCCGTTCTATGTTTCATTTGTATAAATGCATCCTAAAAATGATACCTGAATGGATGGATTTGTTGTTAAAAGAATGGAAATGCCGAGTCCGTCATATGCTTCGCTCCATGTACCCTCTGAAAGGGTCTTCCAGAATCCCTTGGATTTTCCAAATTCACTTGTCTGCATCCTCGAGGATGCTGTATCTAAGGGCTATAATATACAACCACAAACTAGTGAAGATTGAGTGCCTAACAATAAGGAAAGGTTGAGTTCGGACAGTACATTAAATTAATTAGGAATCAGTTTGTTTCTTTTGCAGATAATATTACTTAACAATTTACTTGAGAGAACACTGTATTAGTTGGTGATATTCCTTTCTTTTCACGCTGGATAATGTTCTTGCTATGACATGAACCAAAAAACCTACCCGAATCCCCAACACAACTTCTAAGCATAGGTGACTCTTTGTTGATCACATACCTCAAATGCCAAATTTTGACCTTAGCTATAGTTGCTATGTCAACAGAATAATTACCATCATAATAAAAAAAACTTAATTTCATGCTAATTTAAGAAAGGCTCCATCAATTGGCATATTACAGAGAAACACAACACATCTAAGTAACTAACTATAAATTTTCTCCAAAACATAATTACAATTATGCTTGCCTGCGTTATTACTATTGTAAAGACCCCAGCAGCGGTGGCAACAATCAAATTTGCTGCTGTTCCAATGGACCTGTTTCCCGTTTTTTTCAAATACAGCTTCCTAAAGTAGCTGTATCCATAGAAATAAATGAACGACGAAATGAAGGACTGAACGTTTTTTGTCCCAAGGCCTTGGTACAGTGAAAGCACCTGACGGGTAGCAATTGCTTCCCATAAAACATCAGAAATTCTCCTACACAAGAATAAAGAGCACCAAAATCAAATAAGCACAACTCACTATAAAATTCCTTCTTCCTAGCTTATCTTGCCAGGATAGAAAACATCAAGATAAAAGCAAACCAAAACCTGCAATTTTGGCAATTGGAAAGTTATTATTATCATTGGCTTTCTACATTGAACCAGATTTTCTAGTGGAAGCAGTTACCAGCTTTACATGGCACATCCAATTTCCAGTTTTTATTGCTTCATTTTACCAAACAAAAGGGCTCTATAATCCAAACACACACTTAAACCTAATTTGTTTAATTTTGGCTTATGATCCAGACAAAACGCATTTAATGTCAACCACTACCATAATAAATACTAATAAGCTGCTTCTATGAAATTGGGCAAAAATATCAAAATCACGCCACTAAATTATCTCTTGCACACGACAACCCAACCCATGAACTACAAGTACATATATGTTGGAATATAATTAAGTCGGACCCCAAAATGTTAAAAGGGTGAAGAATGGAACTTGTATTTTCGCTGATGCTGAGCTTGAACTTCAGCTTGATATTTTGTCTTGCAAGTATCAAGAGGGTACAAGACGGTGGTACTAACAAGTGACCCAATGGCACCAGAAGTAGCTTCTGACAGTGATTCCAGATCAAGCTGCATCTTCTTCTCTCAACAATCCCAAAAAATCAAACAAATGATCAAACAGAAGGTGAATAGAGTAACAAGAAACAGAATTTAGACTTGTTGGGCAAAAGGGTATTGGGATTTGAAGGATACAAAACAAAAGGTGCTGTCTTTTGGAGCTTCCAAGACACCCATGAAGTGAATAAGTTAAAGGACGGTAACTTGGTAAGGATTGGGCTGAATTGAATGCGAATGTTGAGCTTCCAACCTTCAAACTTGAGTTAGGATACCGCTAATGAGGAAAAGAGATAAACAAACAATTAATTATCAGATAAAAATAGGTTCCTACCCATTTACATGATATTTCATGTGTCATATCACTTAGATAAAATGAATTAAGTTATATATATATATATAAATTATAAATTTAAACTGATTTATCAAAGTCGTACATACTCATTTATAAATTTAACTAAAGAAAAACACAGAGACAAGAGAATAACTTTCAATTTTACACTCCCAACTTACATTTACAAAATTGATCGCCTAGGCTATTTTAATTTAGTAATATTTAAATTATTTTTTTTATCACAGTTCTTATAATGCTTATCTCTTTGAAAAAAAAAATACACTCATTGTATTTTTTTAATTACAATGTTATTGGTATGAGATATTTGTAAACTTTGAAGATAATTAGCCTTTACTAAAATAATTATATAACTGCGAATTTTCTCTCTTAACCACTTAAAACTAATTTTCATTTAAGAAAACATGTTAGTTTATTTAATTTTATATCTCTTTTTTTACTTATTTTATCCAACCGAATAAGAAGAGAAACGATATTTTGTTTTTACTTTTTAATATTTGTATGATTTAAATCTCTTTTAATTCTTGAAATAGGTTTAATTCTTTTTCTAATAAGTTTTTTTTCTCAACTTTTTTAATCAAAAAAACAATATTACGTATCTTGTATTTGAATTTTTTTAATTTTGTTTTTTCCGCTGAAAATCAAATAATTTTCAAAATTTTCTCCTAGTTCTTGAAAATTATAAGGCAAGAAAAAACTTATTACAAACTAAATAAAAATCAAACAAATATTAAAGAAAAAAAACAATTAATTGAATCAAAATACTATTTATATGTGTGATTTATTATATCTGTAAATTTAAAATGTTTGATATATAAGTTTAAAGGGAGATTACAAATAGAGAGTTATGATTGCGTTTTATTTGGAGTTTAAGATTGAGTTGAAATGGAATATTATAGTATAATTGAAAACAAATAATAATAGTGTGAACTTATCAGACTATGAGGATGAGACAGAGAAAATTCCTTTTTTTTTTTTTTTTTTTTTTCTGTAAGACATAATTGTAGCCTCATTGTCTGTTACATGTTTTCTTCTACATCCTTTACTTTTTTCTTCATTGATTGGAGTGAGTTCCATTGTAAATTATATAACCTTATGCATTTTATAAAAAACTTTGAAATGTGATTTTCAGTTTAATTTCCAGCTAATCTTAGAGTTGTCTATCATATTTAAAACAACGTTAAAAGAAGAAAATATTAGAGGAATTTAATCAGTGAAATATATTTTGTGTGAGAATGTCTTTATTCTTCCTTATTTTATTTCAAAATAGTGTTTTTAAACAAGTTTTCTTTGAAATGTAGAGTTTAAAATAGTGCTTTATAGCACAGTTTGCTTGAAGGGTGCCTGGAAGTGTATTATAAGTAGTTTAAAATAGTGTTTTTATCTCTTTCAAAGTGTGATCCCTATACAGAGAAAATGTTGCATCAATTGGGCACGAAGAAAGTTGGATAAAAGTCTGGTTTCTCGCCCTCCACTAGTGTCATTCCTTTCAAATTTACCTATATGGGAAGAGTTTTGAAATTTATCAGTTTTGATAATATATTAACAAATATTTAGACCATTTACATAAGAAAAAAAGATAGATTCATTTCTAATATACTATCCAATAACATTTTTTTTAAACAAACGAAAACACCCAATATAAAAAAGGAACTTTAAAATAGTGGGTCATTAGGGACATACGATTCATGTGATAGGATGGGGCCATTCAAAAGTCAAAAGAAGATGACCGTTGGAATACAGTGTCGAGCAGCAAGCAACCATAATTTTGAAAAACTCATCATCTGCTTCCTTTCTATCTTCAAATATTGCATTCCTAACGCCACTCTCGCCAAACCCTAGCCACAGCCACAATATGCAAGACTTTCTGGGCTCTCTTCGCCGCTCCCTGGTTTTCCGACCCGCCGGCGACGATGCTCCTTTTTCCGGAATCGCCGACAAGCTTGGCTCTGCCATTCGCAAATCGCGAATAGCATTTAAACCTCCTCCTCCTCCCCCTCCCATCCGGTGGCGCAAGGGCGAGTTGATTGGTTCCGGCGCCTTCGGTCACGTCTACATGGGAATGAATTGCGATTCCGGGGAGCTTATTGCCATCAAACAGGTCTATTTCTGTTTCGTCTTTTTTTTTTTTTTTTGTTTAATTTTTTTTGTTTTGTTTTTTTTTTTTTTTTTTGCTATAATTTTGTTTGATTACGTTCTAATTGTTTAATTTCTGACTTTCTGTTAGGTTTTAATCGCTCCTGGTAACGCTTACAAGGAGAATACACAGGTAAAAATGTGGTTTCACTTTCACTGCCACTGCTACGGTGTTATAGGTTTACATTGTTGAGCTTCGTGGAAGTGTTTGTAGTGGTCATGGTGTGGAATGAGTTATAATGTATTACTTCACATCTTGTGTGTAAAGCAACAGTGCTCTTGTTTTGTGTGTAAGCTGGATGATGTTCTACGTGATGATTGATATGTGGAAAATCTGTTGAGTCAGGCTAATATTCGGGAGCTCGAAGAAGAAGTCAAGCTTCTCAAGAATCTTAAGCATCCAAATATTGTTGTGAGTGTGGTCTTATTATGCGAATCAGAGTACTTTGATTCCTTGGTGTTCAATAATTTAGTAAGTGTTTTTTCCCCTCCATTTTGTTTGATATTTATTTATTTATTTATCATGATAGAGATACTTGGGAACCGCGAGAGAGGAGAATTCCTTAAATATTCTGCTGGAGTTCGTACCTGGTGGTTCTATCTCATCGCTTTTGGGGAAATTTGGATCCTTCCCTGAATCCGTAAGTGATATTCATTTATTACTTTATGAAGCACATAAAGAATCTATCGCGTTGTGATTCTTTTGTTGCTCAATGTTCAATCTTTTTTAGGTTATAAGAATGTATACGAAACAGCTTTTACTGGGCCTTGAATACCTTCACAATAATGGGATTATTCACAGAGATATTAAGGTACCGTGTTTTTACTTTTACTTCTAGAAGGTTCTCTGCTTTGGTGTCTCTCTTTATCATTTTGGTCAATGTGTTGTTGGATACAGGGAGCCAATATTCTAGTTGATAACAAAGGGTGCATTAAACTTGCAGACTTTGGTGCATCCAAGAAAGTTGTTGAACTGGTATGATACTATTAATATTATTAGTTCTTTATGATATTGCGAGTTTCTTGGTTAACATGTTTCGGGTCATGATGTCTGAATTTGTGGATTGATATAGGCTACTATCAATGGTGCAAAATCAATGAAGGGCACACCACACTGGATGTCCCCTGAAGTTATTCTACAAACAGGACATACAATGTAAGTGTATAAGTAATACTAAAAAAATTATCATCATAGCACGGTCAAATATTTTTTAAGATTTATTTGTCACTATATGTGTTCAAAAGGAAATAGTTTTGTATGATGTGGACACGAAGGAAAGATTTATCTGTTTTCAATAGTGGTTTTAGTGAAATTCTCATATTGTATTCATATTCATAGTGAGGCTGCACTGTTATGTCACTGTTTTTGAATCGTGAATTGCTAAACTTAGTTTTAAATTGCGAATCATGTTTGTATCCAATTATAAGATTTAGAGACAACGGAAAGTTACTTCAAATATTGTATAGATTATACATAGTGTTCAATGTAAAAATATTAAACTAGATATAGATGAAAAGAAAAACGTAACAAGAAGTCTTGTAAAACAAATTTATTTATATCTAAGATTGTGAAACTAATATTTTGGAAGAAAGGAAACACAGCAATTAAACAAACAAGATCTTTTTATACTTACTCAGGGATAAGCTGGTAATTTTTTTCTTCATTGAATACTTGTTTTATAATCCTCCTATTTAAGTATTTGGTTTGTACCTTAATCCAATGTTTTGTGAGTCCAACCCTCAATTAAAGCACCAATTTTAGAACTTAAGACATTGGAAGAAAATCTATCTCGAAAGATTACTCCATTAGATGGTAGAACTTCAAGGTTTTAATACCACATCAAGTAGCTTATTATACTAAATATGGGACTCTTAGCAAGTAGCCATATTTGTTTTCATATTAGTAAGAATAAGACATTCATTCATTAATTTCTAATTATTGTAGTTGTGATTATTTCACATTACTTCTTTTGAGATTTGCTATGTACTCTAGTGTCCAATGAAATAATTGTTGTTCTAGAAGGATGATGCAAACCTTAACTTGTTTGAAACAAGTTCGTTTCTTAGTGGTCCGTTCTTCGTTATGAACATCTAACTCACTCCCAACCTCTAATCAATGTATACCCTATTTAAGGATCTAAATTATGGACTAAGCATCTATATGTAATGGTTTGAGTTTTTTTTTTTTTTTTAATTAATGAAGTATGCGTTTAAATCTTTTTTTTTTCTTTCATTTTGTTGGCAATGTCTTTCTTTTTTTTTTGTCATTTGGGTCATTAGATTTGATTAGAGATATTGACTATTGTTTGTGACAAAATCTAACTTGTGATTATTAAGCTCCACCGATATATGGAGTGTTGCATGCACTGTGATAGAGATGGCCACAGGGAAGCCTCCATGGAGTCAACAATATCCCCAGGAGGTAATAAAAGCCTCACCTAACATAGTAATCTAGTTTTATCATAGAATTTCACTAGTTAATATCTGCTTGTGAGTGCATATGCATGTGATGGGTTCAATGACATGCTTTCACTTAAACTTCTCTTTTTCTTAGGTTTCAGCTCTTTTCTATATTGGGACAACTAAATCTCATCCACCCATACCTGAACATCTGTCAGCTGAGGCAAAAGACTTCTTGCTGAAATGTTTCCACAAGTACATACATATATGCTTTTTCCATTATGATGATTCTATTTTGTTCTAATTACATTTGTTTTTGAAAAGGCTAGTGATTCAATTTGACTTTGAGGTTAAGAGTGCTAATGTATATGTAATGAATTGAGTTTTAATCACTATGCATTAATTTGTGGTTATAGGGAGCCAGATTTAAGGCCTTCAGCATCAGAGTTGTTACAGGTATTTTACACATTTTTTCACTTTTTTTTTTTTTCATAAATTATACAATATCAACTATCATCACATACTATCGAAGCTTCTAATTGAGAGAACTCACTAACTTAGAGAAATTAATGCTCTACTTTACTTGATTTTAGTAAAAATTTAATTACATGGGTGAGATTACATATGGTCTCTCACTCTTTAAGCCCTGGGTCCTTGAGTTTAGGATCATCGAACTGGTAATATATCCTCTTGTAGGATTTGCTTTATCATTAACAATCTTCAACAGTTTCCTTTAATTGTATGAGGACCTCTAAGCTTCTGGTTCTATTGCACACAATGGTATTGATTTTGTTTGCATGTCTCTCTCTTTGAACTTCTATGTCCTTGTTTTTGGGGTCACTGATCATATAATCGATAGTAAATTTTTTTTTTCTTCTTTTCTACTTTTGGTTATTTACCTTTTGTCACCACAACAAATGGTTTTCAAACATAGTCTCAAGGCGTTGGTATTTTCCATACCCTTTCGTCTGTTTCTATCCATAATGTTTTATATGGCCTTAGGGCTCCTTTTAATCTATTGTTCATCATTAAACTTATAAGGCCTCAGGATTGTATAATTTTTTGTTGAAGATTTTGTTTCCTACAACATTAGAGGAAGTGACAAACATCTAGTGTTTTTGGTTTTAGTATAAAGATGAAGTATTTTGTCTAAAGACGAGGTATTGCCTCAAGTCTTCGATTCTACATTTTCTGCTCTAGCCCTTGGTTCTGACATTGACAACTTTTCCCTTGGTCTCATGAGTGTGTTTTCCTTGGGTACCCACAATCTTGACAAGGGTACAAGTTTTATTCCCCTACTCTTCATAGGTCTTTGATCTATATGCTAATTTCACTATCGAAACAATTCCATTTTTTGGGTTTGAATAATTTATATCCAAAACTTTTTCCATACCTACACCTATGTTGTTCCTTTTTTGTCTTTCAAAGGAGTCTCCATTTCTTCCTGACCCATCTCCTCCAACCTCACAAGTTTATTAGCCTTGTACTCGTCATGTCCTACCTACATCTAGCACCAACGAAACTACAGACTCACCTTTGGTAGCAACTCCTTCACATCATCAACACCCTAAGTCTAAAATTTTCATTGTGATATGTTTACATTCTTATTCTACTTCTTTTAATTATCTGCGTATTATTCCTTCCTACTATTGTTGTTTTCTTCTTTATTTTTCTATTCCTAAAGAAATGCAGGTGATGCCTTCGTCCATCCAAGATGAAAACAAGTTATAATAGATAATATATATGCATTATAGAACAATGAGACTTGGAACCTTGTTCCTTTAACACCAAGAAAGTTAGTTGTTGGTTGTCAATGTGTGTATATGTTCAAGGTTAGTCCAGACAATAGAGTTGATCAACTTAAGGCTACTCTCCAAGTTGGATTATGCGAATACTTTTCTCTAGTTGCAAAATGCCATCTGCATGATTATTCATATTCATTGTTCCTATTCATCATTGATTTCTCTATTGGACATTTAAAATGTCTTTTAACATGGTGACCTGTTCGAGAAAATTTACTTGGAAAAATCTTCTTTGTCACTAAAGGAAATTTATTGGTATGTGAACTATGAAAATCTTTATATGGCCCTCAAGCAATCACCCAGAGCATGGTTCCATAGATTTTGTATGCGATTCAATAATTTGGTATCATGCAAAGTGAGACTGACCACTTTGTCTTCTATCGTCACTTGCATGTTGGTTGCATCTATGTGGTTGTTTTTGTTGATGACATTATTATCGTGGGTGTAGTGATCATCTTGGTATGGCATGGGTGAAGCGCGTCTTTTCAAGCATTTTCAAATAAAGTATATTGTCCAACTAAAATATTTCTTGGAGATAGAGATGACATAGTTCAAAAATGGGATCATCATATCTTAAAGGAAGTATGCAATGGATATTCTGAAAGAAAGGGAAATATTAAATCCCGACATAGTCAACACCCTAATGGATGTTAATGTCAAACTCCTTTCAAATCAGGGGATCCTTTATACTATAAATGTACAAACGATTGGTAGAGAGGTTGAATTACATTACCGTTATTTGTCTAGATTTCTCAATCGTAGTAAGTGTAGAAGTAAGTTTCTCAACTTTTTATATAAAGAATATTGGGATGTAGTGACTCATTGTTTGTGACGCTAGGACGTCTTGTTTGTGACGATGAGATGTCGTTTGTTCATCAATCGTGGTGAGGATACTAACCCTACTATGATGAAAATAGTCAGGTTATCCACTTTGCTTGGCTAGACCAAAGATATTAACTATCTCTTCAAGAGAGCTTAGAGGAAATAAGGACAAAACTTATATTAGAAATTACTTTATTCAACTTGTCTCGAAAGGAGTACATGAGTACATATTTATAATAGTAGGGGAGGGGGAAGTTTTCCTAAACTTTTCCATGTGGAACTTGTAAGGCATTCTAACTTGAACATATACACATGCTCAAATTAAAATTAGTTGGTTCATGGTAAGTTTGAGAGACTTTGTGAGCGGTCATGTTGGGGTGCGTCATTAGTGCAATTTGTCTGTTGCAAAATTCCTTGTAACATAACTCTTTCCTTTTCATTTTATAAGTGTCTTATTGTGGTAGCTACATTTGGTACATCAAATGCCTCTTCAATATTGCATCATCTTCATCATCGTCCTCACCATAATGGGATTAATAACCTTGTCACAATTGGTGAACCAAACAACATCCCAATGTCAGCTTGGAGACAAAGATTCAACAGAAGAAAACATCGAGTTTTTTTCCAACATGGGGAGAATGATGCAGGAGCATGTTTACATGCCAAAGTTAGAGTGTCTTGCAAGTCCATATGGAAAAGTTAGAAAAGTTTCTCCCTCCCTTACTTATATAAATAAGTACTCATGTACTCCTTTTGGCATAGGTCGAATAAAGTGATTTCTAATGTAAACTTTGTACTTATTTCCTAGTAACATAATTCCTTTCTTCTTTATTTTATAGGTATGCTATTGTGATGGCTACATTTGGTGCATCAAATGCTTCTTTAATATTGCATCATCTTCATCATCGTCATGTTATCTTCACCACAATGGGGTTAGTAACCTCGTCACGATTGGTGAACCAAACGACGTCCTAGTGGTGTCAGTTTCCTAGTGTCAGTTTGACAGATTCAGCAGAAGAAAAGAAAACACTGAGTTTTTTTCAACATGGGGAGAATCATGTAGGAGCATGTGTACATGCCAAAGTTAGAGTGTCTTACAAGTCTCACATGGAAAAGTGAGGAAAGTTTCACCCTCCCCTACTAAGTTAAATATGTACCCATGTACTTCCTTTTGACATAGGTCGAATAAAGTGATTTTTAATATAAACTTTGTGCTTATTTCCTTTAAGTTCTCTTTAAAAATAAGAGATTTAGTTAATATCCTGGGCCAAGCCAACTAAGATGGATTGGTGAACCAAACGACATCCCGACGTCAATTTCAAGACAAAGATTTGGCAGAAGAAAACACAATTTTTCCCACTTCGTGTATATATGCCAGAGTTAATGTGTTTATTAGTCCCACATGAAAAAGTTTAAGAAAGCTTCCCCCTCCCCTATTATTATAAATATGTCCTCATTTACTCCTTTTGACACAGGTCGAATAAATTGATTTCTAATATAACCTTTGTACTTGTTTCTTCTAAGCTCTTTTTAAGAGTAAGGAATGGCCTTGGCCTAACCAACCAAGGTGGGGTAACTTGACTATTTTCATCATAGTAGGGTTAATAACTTTGCCACGATTGGGGAATCAAATAACGTTCTGGTGTCAGTTTGATAGATAAAAGGAACTCTAGGAAGGTCTTTTGTATTTAAGGAATATTGGGACACAGTGACTCATTGTTTGATGATACATCAAAGGAGCTCTAGGTAACCACGCTATTGTTTGATACGTCAAAGGACATGCCTGAATTGTGGGCTATTATGATGTAGCCTTGGTGGACTCCCTATTTATCACCTCTAGTTTTTGTATATATTATCAGAGATAACCTTGCCCCTTGGAAAAAACGAAGCAAAATGTTGTAGTCAGGTCCGGAGCAGAAGTGAAATATCAAGCTATGGTTGTAGCTATAGTCAAGAGCTAGTATATGGTTTAAAATGTTGCTTGAAGAACTAAAGTTTGGGAATGTTACACAATTATGACTTATATGTGATAATCAAGTTCTCATGTCTTGTATATGGCCTCAAATCTAGTATCTCCTAAAAGGACAAAGCATATTAAAGTTGATTGTCACTTTGTAAGAAAGAAAGTCATGTTCAGGGAAATATTTACTTTGTCTAGATATTTTAACTACGATTCTAAGAGGTCCCTAGATTAATATAGCAAGTTTGGTGTATATGACCTATGTATATGCTTCAACTTGAAAGGGAATGTTAGAATCCTATAGATTTAACAACTAATGATATTAGGATCAATTAGATTGATTCTATATTTATGTAAATGAATATTCTATAATAATCTCTCCCTTATAAGTTGAATAGCTCCGATGTTGTCTTAACACATGGAATTCATCATATGTCTTCTTAATTTCTCTCTTCTTAATACTTATAAATTAGATTTCTAATAAGATATCCTTACATTTACAGATCCTAATTAAATAAGGAAACAAATCATAAAATACAAAACAGAATACTCTAAAATATTCTAATATAACATCACCAAATATTCTTCATATTTCTAACAATGATGTACAGTTGCAACATGGACCAACTTTTCTGATCCATAATGGCGAGTAAAATTCTGACAATGGTTACCGTCTTGTTGTATGTAACCTTGAGCTAATAAATAGTCCTTTTGCAACTTAGTCTTGAATTTCCAAAGACAACCAATTTTATCCTTAGTCCATCTAATACCATATATCAAGGTTTTGATCAAGAGAAAACTCATCAACTCGGTGAGTGAAGCACTTGTTAATTGATTTCAGTAAAAATAAACTAAATGAATTATTACACTTGGTTTTGGTTCTAAAATGCATCAATCCACCATTAACTTGGTTAACTACAAGTTAGAACAAAAATAGATAACAGCTTAACTAACACCGAACTGTGGAACATTCTTTTGAATTTGTTTTACTTAGGTTTTCCATCAAAGTTACCGTAGTGATTCCGCATTATTTATCATTTGCAGCATCCGTTCATCACCTGTGACTATCATGGATCTCATTCAAACTTACGCAGTTCGATCAGGGTTAGTGTCCACGTTGTGACTATATATGATTCACACCATAACTTCCTTTTTATCAACTATTTATTTTTCCTATCTCAGGACTCTTGCAATAAGATGGCAACATATGGAATGAACTCTAGAACCTTGTAAGTGTATCTCCTGTTCTTGGTGAAACTTCTTATGGGTATGGAGGATCAACTAAGACTACCATATTGGTTCTGCAGCTTGGATTCTGTCCAGGGATCAACTTGCACTGGCTTGAAGGATGTTTGTCAGATAGATAGCATAAAGTTCTCAACTGTATATCATAAAGCAGATTCCTACCAGAGAGCAGACAACAATGATGATGACATGTGCCTGATGGATGAAGATGATTTTTTGATTGGTTCACCAGTAAAATCTGAATCTTTATTAGCTTCTGATGTTACCAAGGTGTCAAGTTTGTTTTATTCTTCCACTGTTTTAGATGTTTCCATTTATGATTAGTAATTTTTTAACACTGAGCTGCTCAATTTGCTGGAATAGAGTTGCAATCCTTTGAGCAAACCTGCTGATGACCATCCTTGCAATTTTAATGAAACCCAGTATTTAGAGAAAGACAGACCGAATTTGTCATTGTCAAGTGAGCCTCCAGGAACTGAAGATGATGAAGAAGTTACTGAATGTAAAATTAGAGACTTCCTTGATGCTAAGGTTCTATTTTAATTCAACACCATATATTTCTTGACTTTCTGTATAGAATGACTCAATGGTTGTTACCTTTGTATTGTGGTTTTCTTTTTTCTTTAAAACTAGCATTATTAAGATTAGAAATCTGTTTTAATTTTATTTTAATGAATTACATTAGGCCCTTGAACTTAAGAAGCTCCAAACACCTCTTTATGAAGAATTCTTTAGCATGTCAAATGCAGTCGTTGCTCCTACTCCCTTTGCAAAGAGTAAAGTTATTTCAGGTGTCCCAAATGTAACATCAAAAGTCAGATCGCCTAGTCAGGCTTGGAGACGATTCTCAATGGTTGGCAGTGCTGCTGTAGCAAGCCCTGGGAGTCATACCAAATACCGATTGAAGCATAGCGGTGCTCACTGTCATCAACCTTTGCAGGAAATTCAGCCACCTGAGCTTAATGAATCAAAGGAGATTCTTCATGATCCTGAGCTGGAATCATCTAGTGTAAGGTATGTATCTGGTGCGTGATAGTAACCGCAATTTTATGGAGAAAACTTACATTCAGTACTATAGGTACTGTTAGTATGTTCTCTATATAGATTTGGAGTTTTACCTCAGTAATCTGCATAAATAAATAATTTTATTAAATGCATCTCATGTTACCAAAATAAAACACCAAATCTGATTGGAAATTAGCACCTATGATACTGTATGTAAGTTTTGTCCTTTTATTTGTTCTACCGGTATGTGTAAATTGGACTAAAATTATTTTTATCTGCAGCTCAAACTTCTCTGAGAGGCAAAGGAAATGGAAAGAAGAATTGGTTGAAGAGCTCGAGCGGAAGCGAGGCAAGTTTTCTCTTTTTACCAATTCTAAACTGCACTTTACTTTTTTTTTTTCTTTCTTCTTTTTGCATGTATGAGGGCTGGTGTACTTTTCCATTTAGAATATATAATATCATCTTTAAAAAGAGTATATATTCCTTTCCTGCCATTTGGTCAGCTGCAAACTGAGCTACAAATCCTGCTCCCCTCCTAACCAATCCAATTACATTTTTGTGGGTTAGATTATGTAATTGGGTTTGGATTGAGTTTTTTTAGTGTCTCCAATAAGAATTGGTTTGAGGAATAGATTTCTGAATTTCAAACCTGATTGAACCCAACTTGATAATAAATAAATATAAAATAACAATATGTTTCTATCATGTTACTATTATTTTTGTTATAAGTATTCTTGTTATCTTATAATACGAAACATTGAAAATATTTATTGAGGATATTAAGAGGTGTTATTTTTTGAAAAAAATTTCAACTTGATAATCCAATCTATTTATACTAAGCTGGATTGGATCCAACTGCTAAATAAAAGAAAGGTAAACTTGACTCAATTAAATTTAATTGGATTAATAAAAATTAGATTAAATTTGTCCAATGGATGGACCACTTACACCCCTAATGCAAATGTTGAATAGAACTTGGAAATGTCCATTACAAATGGACTTGGGCTTGTCCTATGGAACTCTTTAAGGACCTTTTTATCTTTTAGCCTAAAAGGTTGGTCCAAACACATTTTTAATCTAAATTAGCTAGAGTAAAATATATTGTGGAAATCCTCCTAGATGTGCATAACTCCATTTGGAGGTGCTCACCTCTTGGAGCCTTCCAACTCTTAATATAGCATTGTAATTACTCGTATAACATTTTCTTTCACATTTATCTTAAATAAATTAAACTTAATTCAACCTTACAAAATTGGTTTGTAAGGTAAGATTTTATTTATTTATAAACTATTGAAATTCGATAGCTAGTGGCCAATAGGTCCAACAACCTTATTAGGAGATGTTTTTATACCAATCTTACAAAACTGACTTATAATATGAGGTTTGCAATTACTTATGAACTATTAAAAGGTTTTATTTTTAATCGATATCATATCTCTAACAATTCATCTCTTTTATGTCTAGTTACAAATTATTCACTTCCATTTTACACTTTCAACAAATTACTGTTGTAGTTTTACTTTGTCAATTACCCATCCGAGCTTTAAACATTTACTCTGTTCTATTTTTTCCTCATGGAGCCCTAATTGCTAACAATACAGCATTTCTTTAGCATTTGTCCTTATTATGTCATGTTACAAACTATTCACTTCAATTTTACACTTTTAGGAAGTTACTCCTAAACTTTTACTCTTATAAATTACCCACATCTGAACTTCAAGCATTTTAGCTTTACACTATTTTCATCAATCATTTTACTTTGTCAACAGCAAACATGTCATTATGTTTATTTTTTCCTCTAACCTAATGCTTCTTTGTATGAACCTTGGTGATAGTAATAGTAATAAAATTTTGGGAAAAATGTGTGAATGAATAAATTATAAAAGTTAACGCAACTAATTTGCCAAATGTCTAAAGGTTAAAGCAGGTACCCTCTATTTATTGCTAGAAAACGAATCGTCGGGGCTTATTTTATTTCCTTAGATTGCTAGGAAATCAAATCTAGAAATTCCTATTTGAAAAGCAATCTCCATGGCACATGTTTGTACATTAAAGTTTGCTGACTATACGTTTTATCTTAGATAAAATTAATCTTATACTATTTCTGACATTAAGTATATTTCAGAGATGATGCGTAGGGCCGCAACTGGAGGAAAGATTACATCTCCAAAAGATCGCAAATTTTTTGAAGACTGATGGTTTAGTTATTGTTTTTTCACTAGGCTATTCATCTTGACATTCTACTACAGGGAGAAGAAAGCGTTTTTCCCTTGGAGAAGTCATATGTAATCTTGCAATGTCATCAAATAAGATGTTGCAACAAATATTTTGTCAATTAAATGTAATATAGAGGGATTTGCTTTATAGAGTGTACTGAGTTATGTATAAAACATATATAATGGAAAGATGCAAAGAAAATTTAGCCTGAGTACCGAGTTGGGTATAAAATAATGCGTGGTTACCATTTATTTACTAATTTATTTTGTCTGGATAAAAACATTTCTGGGGGTCGTGATTAATCAGTAACTGTTTAACGGGAAAAATAAGGTAGATACGTTTGACTTACAAAATAAAAAGCTAAGAGCATTCTTTTTCTTCACCTGTAAAATAAATAAGACAGTCTATCCTGTTAATTGTCATGTGCATGATTGAACGAGAGTGAGGTTGGATCGAAACTTCCGCAAAATAAAATGCATTTTTCATCCTTGAAACACGAAGGGAGAATGACTTTGAATGCAGTTGATTTAAGTCCCTATTAGTGCACATTTGAATGGCCAAAAGCCACATTCCTGTGAATCGTATGTGGTCAACAGACAAAAATCAGAGGAAAAAAATTCTTGATTCTACACTAGTCGTTAAGCAGGGGAGGGGAGTGGAATGTAGAAACCTGGCACATAGTTTTAGTTCATTTGTATGAAGCAAAGGGAAAATCAAATTTGAACTTTGAATTAAATTGAATGAAGGTTAAAATCACATGGAAACAGAGAAAAATAGCTTTCTGACATCTTAGTGTTTTTTATGACACCCTTGTTATTTCCATTCTTAATGCAAGAAAACTGTGAGAATGTGCTACACACTCCTTTGACTTTCTTATATTTCCCAGTTAGAAGTCTGCATCTATAAGGAAATTATTATTGTGGGTAACCAAGAAGCTAGAGACTGTGTTGACTTTGAATTGCCATGTTACATGCTCGGATTGCCTACGTGCCTCCCAAATTAAGCACAGTTTTTCTCACTGGACCCTGCCTGCCTTGATTTTCCATGATTTTTTTTTTTTAAATAAGAATAAGTTCTTTTTGTTCCCCTGAAATAATGGTGGGGATCTTTTGGGATCTACAAATCCCCTTTCACATTGGTTGTTGAGGTCAAAAAATAGCAAAAGATGCACCTTTTTCCTGATATTTTTTAATTACACTGTTTTGATCAAAGATTTCAGCAGGTCCCCCACAAACAGCGGAAGAATATGATTGAAAAGAAAAAATTTGGGATCACGGGGCTGAATTTTGTGTTGCAAGAAAAGGCCAAAAACTTGATGAAAAGATGTTTGCGCGGGCTGATTCCAGGTGGGACGTGTCTTTTTCTCTTAGGTTAAACCTCCAAACGTGAAAGACCTGGATTCCTGGTGGATCAACATGGTCATAGAAAAGATGCATGAAAATATCATTTCTAGATTGGGAGAGAAATTAACAATAGAAATTATGATAAAGATGTTACTTTTCACGGGAGACCAAAAGGAACGAAAAAGTTTGGGCTGTTAATTTTATGCAGCTCACCCTTTTCAGGGGTTTATTCACCCTTACTTGAAATTCACAGAAAAAAGTTCAAAATTGAAATTTTCTTTCTGAAAGTCATTCCTGAGTTGCTTAGTTAGAAGAAAAAAACTCTATAAAAAACATCACCCAATAAATACAATTTAAAATTATTTATTATATTCTCAAAAGTAAAATTTATAAGAAAATAAATAAAAGAAAAACAGACCATATAATTATAAATAAAATCTGAGACATCTTTTTGATACGGTCTAATATATGCAAATAGGGTAACTCAAAGGTCTAAAATTTTGATCCGCATAATCTTCAATGTTGGAACACACAGCCGTTATATACAATGTCATGTCTGCCATTTTCAATATGTTTCTAAGGAATAGACAAATAGTAATTGATGGTAAAAATCTTCTTCCTCCAAATTGTAAAATTATGTTTTCATGATTCTCAAGTGACTTAGCTTTTTCATAGCCAAAAAATATCTTTACTTTTGCTGTATACACTGGATCTTCTCTATATGTGCATTATTGTTTTTTCAGACAAGACAGACCATAAAATCCCAAAAGAAGTGCATATAGGTACATGTGAGATTCTTATATATTGAGCAATGATGGTTGTGATTGAAAGTTATCTCCATACTTATTTTGCTCTTTAAGTTTATCACATTGCAGGTCTTTTTAGCTTTCTTTCTTTCGTGTGCACTGACTATATTTGGGGTATATTCTGCTATAATCTCTGAAAGGCATTGATGAAATCTGAAGAGTGGAAAAAGACGAATTAGACATATTGTGGTCCAGTTGCTTGTACGTGGAGGGATCAAAATCAGTGAGATAGATATATACAAGATTTGTGGCTTCTGTATCCACCGTATCCAAAGAAAGGATTTGCATTAGTAGCAAGGTTTATGCTCTAGTTACAACGATTGCGATACATGAGAATTAATGTGTAGGTTTTCATAGTGCACCCACCCAAATATGGCTGTGACCTTATCCACTTTGTTAGTGAAAGACACAACCCTTGTGAATTTATGCCAGACAAACTTAAAAAAGATCCAACCCTTTTCCTTTTCGACCAAAACTTTTGTTTAGTACTTGAAAATAATAATGAATACTAATGAATTTATATATTGTAATTATAATTATGTGATATTCACAAGTATTTTGAGAAAAAAAAAAGAATTAATCGTAAATATACTACCCGATCTCAAAATGTTTGGATAAGTTCAACTAATGTCTAAGATTCATGGATAATCATTTGAAACAGATTTAGAAATCTCACTCTCTACCTATACAACTTCATAAACCAAGTTTAGGTCATGAAATTAATTAACCTCTTTACAGTACATTATAAGTAGTAATCTATCATAGGAAATACTCACTTTTTATTCTAACTTTTTACTCGTTACTATTACTTCCTATATACTTTTTTACACTTATTCACACACTTAAGTTCGGAATCTCTTCTATAAATGAACTTTCTCTCTCATTCTCAGATTATCAATCTCAAGAATCATTCAATATTCAAACTCGGATCAAATCGGCTCCACTTCATCTTAGAAAAACACCTATTCAGGATTAAGTCAGTTCCATCCCATCTCACAATGAAATCTATTTAGATCTTAGTAAAAAAAGTAAATACCATCCTAAACCAAAATTTTATGGCTAAAAGAGCCCAACAAATTTAAGCACACATGGTTTTATGTGGATATATAAATTCATGATATTGTACATAACTATTAACTAGTAATGATTGGTTGAGTCTCGAATTGAGTGGTTACACTGTGCTTATGTCCATGGGTTGGTGAATGTGGTGGTGGGGTCTACGTTCTATACTAAGAAGGGTGATGGAATGCTTTGTGTGACAAACGTTGTTCCTTTTGTTGGGTGACGCCATGGCAGCTTAGACCCACCAAGAATGGGGAAATTATAAAGAAAATCTTATTCATTGCAAAGTTCAATCTCTCTTCTCCTTTCTGAAATTTTAATCAAAGGGTCACCCATTCCCTATGTTGATTCATCCATACTAATCCATCTTTGTATTGTTCAATGATATCAATCATATAACACATTTTTGTTCATTTAAAAATTGTGAATGGAAGTTCATTTTCCATTATTCAAAAGTTGCACGCACTGAATTGTCCATTTGTGGAAAAGCTCATCCATGCAATCCAAACAAACTGAAAAATGAAAAGAATAGAAAAACCAAAACCTAACAAACAAAAAATGTGGAAAATATATATATCAATGTAATATATTGATTAATGCAAACTAAGTTGTTGTTTCTTTTTAATCATCTTTTTTGTTCTAGTGCCAAAGTAGGTGTTGTTTGACAATTGGCTTTCTGGAAACTTTGTGATAAGAAGAGAAAAGTGTTTTATTTCTTTTGCCCATAAATGAAAGTTAAAAGGTTTCAAATGCTTAACAAACAAGAAAACCAGCTTCTTTTGCAAATAGGCCATGAAATCCATTGAGATTGCATTCACTTGGCCTCCTAACTGTTGGTTTTACAGATGGCACAATATTTAAAGTTGACCATTTACATTGTGGATTAGATCAAATCCTGTGACTTCGTGGATTGCATACATCTAATTGATACCCTTTTTAGAGAAAAAAATTTGGATCCAAGCTAACGGATTCTGAAGCCAACAAATTATCTTTATTTTGTGTTTAGTTTAATCAATGACATCACCTTGTTTTAGAGCTTTAACTGATGTCACAGACTCAGTTTAGGACTTTCTTTAAAATTGAAAGCTAATGTGACAAGTGGATAGGTGGGTTTTCTTTCACTTATTAATAAAATTTCCTTTTTTTCATTTACATATTTCGAATTTAAACACTTGTTTAAGTTTAATATAACTCTAAGCAGCAATATTAGTAATATAAATAGTTCATGAGTTTATTCATATAAAATCTTTCGTGTTTAATTTATAATGTAAAATGGCTTTATATAGCTATATAAATTTATCCCATGAGACATATCATATTATTAAATAAAATTATTAAAATTTATTAATATCAATATGCATACATTAAATTCATAAAGATGTATATTATTTAACAAATTTCTATACACTTCAAGATATTCAGAGCTTCGATATACATAGACACACAATATATATAGAAAAGTAAAATGAAATGAAATAAAATTATAAGTTTGATGTTTTATAAATGTTTTTTATGGAAGCATAATTTTATTCCATTCTGCAGAAAAATATTAGAATAGTATGAATCATATCTTTAGAGTGTCTCTCATATGGAGATTTCTAGGTTGATTTTTGAAGTTAAGAAATTGTTCTTATTATTTGAGCTTACCATTAAAAGAAGTTGGCATAAGTTGGAATATTAAAACATTATATAAGTAAAAAATTTAGATTGGATAAATAAATGAGAAAATATAGTTTGTTCAACGCATTCTTTTGACTATATTCTTTATTATTGACAAATTTATTAAAAATTACACAATTTTATGGGATGAACTTCTTATTCATTTTTAGTGAGTCTCCTCATTTATGATTTTATAATTCTTGATAAATAATAAAAAGGATGTTAGATATGGTGTTGTCAACATTCTCTTAACTAATAAGTAAAGACCCATATTCCGTTTTTGTAATTATCTTCTACATTGAATATTAAAAGCTTTTATGAGAATGTGAAGCTCAATGCAAGGATTCTTTAATAATGTGAGATAATAAAGTATAAATCCATATAATGAATTGTAAGTGTATCTATATATATAGGAGTCTACTGTGACCACTGAATATTTTGTTGATAAAGAAGTGTCCATGAAAGGAAGCATATATATACTAGAAAGATTGAATAGATTATTAGAATTTATTTATTACATGTTTCCTTTCATTGATAAAGACTAATTTTATTTGTAATATTATCACTGTAAAAAAGTTTAATCAAAAGAATGTGACATATATAAAATCATTTTCCTTCTTCCTTTTCTTTTTCAATCATATATTGACTTTTGAAGTCTAATCTTAGTCCCTTTTTCTGCTTTTTGTTTTTACTTATTATTTATTAACTTATAACTGTTCTCTTAGATATTAATTTTTTGGAAATAATTTTAAGTAGTTAACAAATAATTTTATTGACCAATAGATTTTTTATAGTTTTGATATAAAAAATAATATCAAGTTTAGATAAATTAATATTTTTAATTTAAAATGTAATAATCACGTAAGATAATCAAGACAAAATTCAATCTTCACACAACTATTAAACTATTTACTCTATCAATAAATTTTAAGTAATGTTCATCATATCCAAGAAAATATGGCATCCAAAAACACAACTACCATAACAATATACAAATTTACTTTTGATTTTATTGGACGTCCTACGAGCTATTGAAAGTTAACTCATGTCTTCATAAACATACCAAACTTATCTGCAATTGTGCTAAATTTGGTCTTATTAGTATCATAAAAAAATATTTAATACAAAAGGTACCTTAAGCATCATAAATTGAGTGTAACAGAGATCAATATTCGACTAAAAGGCTATCAACAAGTGCTACAGTTCTGATACAAAAACATAAGATATGTATGCAATTTTTAACAGCTTTATTGTCTAAAAACATACATCTCACTGTGCAAAATCAGTGATATGTACCTATGCGTGTTTTTTAAACTATCAACAAGTAAATCATTATTTTATATTATAAATAAAAGAGAGAAAATATATTATATTTGTAAATTATTTACTTTATGAAGTTGTTTTAAGAATAATTATTTATATTCATATCCTCTCTTTTGAGAGGTTTTTCTTTTACTCCTCCAACATCATCTTTATTTATTGTAATCATAAGTGATAACAATAAAATACCTGTTAAAAGGTAAAAATAATTTAATTAAAAAAGATGTTTGTATTTGCTTTATCTACACTTATGCAAACTTTTTTATCCTCTGGTAAAATAGATTTTAATTTTTTTTTTAAACTAGGAAATAAGGATCATCTTGTATAAAAATATTTTAAAATATTTTTTTAACTTTATTCCACCTTTTTCTAAAGGTAAAATCTTATTTTTCAACTATGATTAAAACTAAATTTATACATTTTACTATAATTAAAAATAATATTACTAATTTTTGTATGAAAATAAATAAATATTTTTTAAAAGATTAAAATCAAAATTTGCTAAACTAATTAATGTATAAAATTAAGTTTTACCGAAAATTCTATTATTATCAAACAAATACAAAGTAAACTAAAAAATTAATAATTTTTTTTATAAAGTACACTTATAAACGTGGAGGTTATGTTAAATAGCACTTACACTCTTTTTAATTTTAAAAATAAGTACTTAGCTCTTTTATGTTTTCAATAGAATAATTCATATCTCTTCTTGGTTTTTAAATATAGATTATATAAAGATGACGATGAGGTGGGTGGCACGCCTCCAATTACTGACCACCGACCTGTATTTTAGGTCATGCATGCTTCTTCTCTTCTCTGTCCGTACGCTCCTCTCATGTCATGTGCATGTGCATGTGTATGGCCATGTGCATACGTTTTACTCATTATAATATTCATCAAATCCCATAAGATACACATCAATAACATGACCTGATATTTCTACTGTTTCTTTTTAATATGACTTTAAGTTATATTGATTTTAATATTTTAATATATTTTAAAATATCAAAATTAATGTAGAAACAACAACAACAAAAAAGAGTCAATAAAGAAGTTAGACTCGGTCTATTTGTCGTCATCAACTATTTATGGATTCTCTCTTTCTTTCCACTAATCATTCAAATTTACCATCTCCATAATATTCGTATCCAAATCTCAAGCTATGTTGCTCATTGTGTCAATGATTCATCGCTTATTTTTTTTTTATTGAGGTGTGTGTGGAAAATAAAAATAAAATAAAATAAAAAGTAAAAATTTTATAATTTATTTCATTAACGTAACAGAAAATGGTATATTAATTATATAATATAATAAATTAGTAAAAATACTATTAGTTCAATTTTAATAATAATAAATACAAATTAAAATTAGAAAATAATTAATTATAAAGTAATTAATTCATGACGTGGAAGTAGTATTAAAACATAAGTTTTTAAATTTAGTAAATATAAATAACTGAGATATATAATGGATTTAGTACAATAAATATTAACATATTTCGTTTTCATTATAAGTAAAAAAAAATATATCATCTTAATCTTAATATAAAAAAACTTTAATTTTAATAATTTTGTTTTAATTTTTTTATGGTTGAATTAATTAAACACATGATTTTTAGTATTTATCATGTGTATTTATTAAAAGAATAATAGATAAATATTATTAATGCACGTGAAAATTACTAGAAATCAGACACATACTTAAATATCTCTTAATTATCTCAGTTATCAAAAAAGTCCAAATTAGATTAATTAGACTTAAATTTTTTGTATTAAGATTTATTTTTTGTATTGTACTAATAATAAAATATGTTAATATTTATTATATTTAATCGACTATTCACTTAAATAATTAATTTCAGATGATATTAAAAAAAAATTCTGCGTACCAATTTTTAAAAAATAAAAGTGTAATTAAAAAATTCAATTGAAAATTGGCATTAATATATTAATTCTAAACATATAAGAAATAAAACAAATTGTACCAGTGGTATTAATATACATGCAACGAATTTAATGGTACATGAAAAAAATAATTATGTTCATTAGAATGATCAAAAGAAAAGAAAAATGCATCAAGTTAGGAAAAACAACAACAAAGTAAAATGAAGCACATGACTAGTTAATAATTCCTATTAATAAGTTTTGGAAGACTATGTTGTTATTAAAATATAATTTTAAGAATAAATTTGATAATAAATTATAAATTATTTTGTTATAAAGGTCTAATATTTTTTTATTTATATATTCCTTTATTAAAAGATACCGTTAAACTAATTTCAAACTACCATTCTTATAAAAAAAATCTACATCGATTGTATTATACTTTAAATAGATCATATATTTATTCACTTTTAAACATTTCGTATTATAGTTTTATTATTTTTGTTAGAAGTCTTATAACAAATAGAGATGGATAGTTTTAATAATATAAAAGTAATAAAAACTGTTGAATTAAATAAAATAAAAATTTCATTTAATCAAGGACTTCAGGATTAACACAAATATTATTTTAGGCATAATATAAATTATGTTGAAAAATTAGTAATTACTTAATAACTTTTTTTCGTTTATGCGGGAATCTAGAGGGAACTCAAGTAGCAACAGAAAAAAATATATATTGAGTGCGTTTTGAATTTTGATCGGAAGCTTCAATTATAGATTATATACAGAAAGTCACAAGAAAAAAAAATTACCTAAAGTGTGATTTAATACTGACTTTGTATTAATGCATAAGTTAATAACTTTAAACCATAAATCTAAAATTGTATTTATCTTAAAAAATATAGTTTGTTTTTGTTATAAAAAGTAGTTAAAAGTTATAGATTAAAACTGAGAATATTGGGAAACATTTAGAAAAGAGGGAAAGAAAAGATGTTTCAGGAGAAAATAAAAGTGTTGGGAAATATACTGTGGTAGTACAAGTTGAGAAAACTGATAAAGTAGCAGAAAGATGGAAGAAGGGATTGGTTTAGATTGTGTTGCAGAGTTTCATATTTGGTGGTCCCTTCAATTGTACGTCACAGATACACGAATCCATGTGGTGTGTGGTTGAGTCTCCATTTCAAGATAGTCAATGGTTAACTTTCAGTTGTCTCAAAAGGGATAAGATCTCCCATTTAGTTCCCTTTTCTTCAAAAGAAGAGAGAAAAACAAAGTTTCTTGTTTCTTTATCCGTACATATACTGCACAATTCAATTGCATGGTTACTGTGTGAATCAAATCTTGTTAAGATCAGTGCCATGAATTTGATGCTGATCACTCAGAGCAAACCCTAATTTTCAGTTATTCAACTCATCACACATGGCACCATTTATTTTGTGTTAAAGTTTCTCCTAACAGTAGAAAACATGATGAACTCTTAAAAAAAAGGTAAAGGTACATATTTTGTAAAGTTTAAAGGTCAAACTTATCTTTATGAAAATGTTAGGGTTTTGATATGATTAATCTAAAGTGTAGGAGATGAAAATATGTTTTTATAACCAAATTCAAATATGTAAGAGAAAACTGACAATTGTTTATGTGTTTTGTTTGGATCAAGAATAGTATAAGAATAGAAAAAATGTGCTGACTGAATGTGAAAAGTTGAAAAATAATTATTTTTATCAGTGTTTGTTTATGGAAAGTTTAATTAAACTAAAAAGTTTAAAAAAATTGTTGTAATAATATTCTCAATAAAATTATATTATTTATACTTTTTATGTTATTTATAAAAATATGAAACAGTACAAGTAACTATAAAAAATAGTCATCCTCCCCCTAAATCTCCTACTTATTTGAGATTTTTTCCTTTTCCTTAAAACAAGTAAATATCGTCTCGCTCTTTCTTTTTTTCTTTTATGTTTACTTCTACCTTTTCCATCAAACAAATTATTAGTATTTTAAATTGTTTTTTTAATTATATTAAAACTAATAAAAACAAACAATATGATTAAACTAACTTCAATATGCATTCAATAAATAATCAAGTAGTAACCGCCAAAATCTTCCATGTTGAAAAGTATAAAGCAAGAAAAGAAAAAAGAGTAAACACCTTAAGAGATAGGAAAAGTTCAATGTTTCAAAGTGCTTCTATTTTTCTCTTTAAAGTGCAATGTTTTATCGCATTTTCCTAAAAACATTTGATTAGATTATAGATGAGTCCATTACATCAAATTTAAGAAACAAAAAAATTCTTGGAAAGAAAGGCCTAATATAACTTAAGTGGTAAGAAAAGTGCATCATGGATGCCATAATTGGTTTGGAGGAATGCGATTAATATATTTTTTTTTAATATTTGATTATTGTTTAAAATTTTTTGAATTTTAAAATTAGGTGAATCTCACAAAGTTAAAATTTAATGAAATTCAATTAGTAAAAGATTGTTTTTATCTAAGGCAATAACTATTAAATTAAGTATGATAAACAAACTGCACTTTAGAGCAAATTAACATACTGCATATTATTTCAACGGGAGGTTTGTAATAGGGTTGAGTGCAACTCATGCATTAATAGTTTAAGTTATGTAATTCAACTAACTAAACTGAGTTAAGAGACCATTTGGTGTATGTTTAAACTCTCAAAATTGAAAAAGAAAAAAACTTATGACGTAAACCATAATTTGTGACCGACATTTCATGTTGCAATTTCGTACTTGGTTTTCATTTATGTCACTTTCCATTTGTATTTGTTTTTACGATATGAAATGAGATCGGTTTCCTCCATTTTATATGTAAGAGAAGACTCCATATATATCACTTGAAAAGTAATAGCACCACTATTGCAAAAAGGACTGTTATGGTTAAAATCCTCTTTCAACAGTAGTTTTATAACTCTGATTGGTTTATTAAAACTTGAGATTTTTAGCGATGATTTGAATTATCATTGTATATAGAATATGCAGTAATGGTTGTATATAGAATCATTATTATATGTGTTATATATGATAACGGTGGCGAAGAAAATTAATATTCTATGGTCATGTATCATTTAAATTAATTTATATATTATTGCAAATATATCACTTTATGAGTCAATTTTAATATGTTGGAGACATTGATAATATTTCCAAATCTATGTCCAAATCTGTTAGGAGTAATCACCCACTTTTATTGTCTATATTTTGTAATATATGTAGTTGATGTTTGAATGAGTTGAATTTTGTATTCTGTGTTAGTTTTTTGGGTAGTTTATGGTAGGTATTTAAGTGTGATTCTAACTTTTATATTAGGTAAGAATAAGAAAGTTGAGCAACATATAAGAAAAAAGACTCATAAATCTAATGTCTTAGGGTTTTGGATTGAAGGTGGTGTCATTCGCTTATATGTTGACTCAGTTCTCATTCTTGTGAGATCTCCACGGTGTTTACCCCTTCAGATTCTTCCAAGAGTTTCACCATATGCTAGGTATCATATATTTTGTATAGTGATAATTTTGTAAGAGATTTTTATATTCTTCTTTTCTTATATAAGGATTAGAGCATCCTTTAATAATTTCATTTATATTATTTGTTATTATTGATAAAAAAATCTTAATATAATAAAGATATATTTTGAAATTATACAAAAATATATATTTTTATAATAAAAATAAAATTGAAAAAATTATCAAAAATAATGAAAATAACTCACATAAGTCAATAAGAACATTCACAACAATATAAATCTATATTGAAGAGGTGTATAAGAACATTCACAATAATATAAATCTATATTGAAGAGGTGTGATCATCAAAACTTTTTAATGATAAAACAACTAATAATAAGATAATAGGAGGTGACATAGTCATAATGAACACCTATAATAAGATAACTTAAATTTTGTTAGACGAATATAAAAAAAGAAAAAAAATGGTAAAAAAAAAATGATAGAAAAGAAAAAGAAAAAATCTTAATGTTCTGTTAAGTATGTTATATATAATATAAAAATCATACCTCCATGATTACTTTTAAATTATTGTTATAAGCAATGATAGTCTAATAACACATACTTATGATGATTAAAAACACACTCATATATATATTATACATATTATGATGATTTCTTTCATAAATTAAAAAATAATATTATAAAAGACACTTATAGCATTCAATTTGCATACACCCCTTAAAAAACTTTATTTGTATTTATAATCATATATGACAATACTTAATAACCTTAAACCCTGTTAAGAACTTAAGAAAATCCCTTACGAACCCATTCATGACCCTAGAAAACTCAAACCACCTAAATTTTTAAGATTCTGTAAGAAATAAAACTTATAGTCAAATTTACCCATCCCTAGAAAGATAATAAATAATCATTTACTCAATAAATGATAATTATAAAAGTATTACTTGTCAGTTTTTTTTACAACAGTCTCTTTATAATATTTTTGTATGACATCGTTAAACAACATTTTCTATCGTATAAATATAATCACAATTTATTATATTTCTATTTATTGGATTAAATTTAAATATTCAATATATATACATTTAAATATTTATGGGAACAATTTTTTTCGTCCAAGTGTATAACGAACACGTATAAAACTTGTAGAGTTTTGAATATAAGATGGTGCAAATTTACATAAGTCTTCCACCTAAACTATTAGTCACCATGAATAAATATAATATCAATTATTTGTTTCAAAATATCAACATAGTATATATGTAAATACTTAATACTTTCAGTCGTTTACAGTATTTAATATACGTATTACTACAATTTTTAAGTAGTTATAACAATTTTGTCATATATGATCATTTATGAGAATAATGAGAGAAATAGTGTTGAACGCAACTAAACTTTCATTACATAGATGGAATTTTGTCTCGTTAAGTATATGTTAAATAAGTATTTACTGTTTTTATAAATATATGTTATACGTATTCGTTACTTATTAAATATAAAAGAATTTGATAAAAAGATTAAACGAAACTAAAATTATGAAATATAATTATTTTGAACCTAATAATCTTTGTAACACAAATTTTTGGAACAAATACGTAAATTACTATTAAAATAATGCTAATTATGTAAATATAATTAGAATTTATGTCATTTCACGTTACGCCCACAATGCGAAATTAAGTATTTTCTTACCAGTCCTACTGACACTTACCTATTCATAGAACAATTTGCATAAATGTAAAAAGAAAAAAAAATAATAGTCAATTAAATTAAGTCAATCATATCACAGTCACCAAGCACAAAACTCACTCAAATAATGATAAAATTACAATTAAACTTTAATCCTCAGTCTTGGGTTTAGATTTCACATCTAAATATGTTTATATTTTCGAAACCATTTTTAAGAAAAAAATTAAGATAAAGTTGTAAGTTTCAAAATGAACAAGAATGTGATAATTAATTCTAATAATTTATTTCAATAAACTTAATATCAAAATAGAAGAGATATTCTCTTATCATTGTTCTTGTTACTCTTATTTCAAACTCTGTCTGAGAAAACAGAAGATGTTTCTGTTACTATTATTTTAAAGTCTTTGTTTGAGAGAATATTACTTTCTATCTTCGTTATAATAAAGAATAAAAATGATGTAAGATGTCAATTAAATTTATTTCAACAAGCTTAATATCAGAACAGAAGATTCCAATTAAATATTCTCTTGTCGTTATTCTTATTTACTCTTATTTAAAACTTTTTGTTTGGGAGAATATTACTTTTTGTCTTCGTTATAAGAAGAGAATAAAAATGATGTTTTTCTCTTGACTAAAATGAATTTCTCTAAAATTATGTTATTAGCTCCTAACACTTTAATTGGCCATTCAAATTATACTCTCTCCTGGTGTCACACAATCGTTGTTGTTTGTAAACAAAACATCCCATTTACAATTCTCGTAAACAAAAAATATTAGTGTTAAGTGTTTGTTACACGTTAAGTTTAAAATTTCTCAAAGTTCAAGATTTAAGTAGTGTTATATTTCGGTTTAACGAAATTTTTAATTAAAACACATTTTATATATTTCGGTTTAACGAAATTTTTAATTAAAACACATTTTATATTTTATAAGAACTAGTCCTATAAAAATATTGAAAAAAGAATCGAACAGTTTTATCATATTTCAGAAAGCCAAAGCATAATTTAGCTTTCTTTTTATGATCCCTAGTAGTCTACAACAGATAATCGTATAAAATAATATTTTTAAACCCATATTTAAGTTAAATTCATATATGATATTATGCACCATTGAAAAAAAAAAACAATACCTACTTAGTGTAACTGAAAGTTAAGAAACATGTTACTTTTGAATAAATAATTGTGTCGTGCCTATATATTTGTGTCACATCATGGCTTTATAGCCTGTCCACCGGTGTTTCTTAGACTTAAAGTTTACAAATCAAATTATTTCTGTCGAAGAACAGAACTAAAATGTTTTCCCACTAAATGATCTTCATATGAATTTAATTTGAATATCTAAAAATATATAAATGATATGTTCCAGATTTTTTTTTCCATTTTCTTTAACATATTAAACGTAACTTATATACATGGATTGATAATAGAAATAAAGTAACATGGAACAAAGCATAATATGAATTAATTAATTAAAATTGTTATTTTGTTATTTGGATATTTTATAATAGAATTAAAGGAATATTTCATTTCCACTCTTGATAAAATTTGAAGAAACTCTTTTTGATAAAATTGAAACATAATATTTCAAACAGAGGATGAAGAAAAAATTGAACTAAGCAATTTTTTCATCCTTTCAGTTTCTCTCTACTCTATAATATATTAGCAGCAATTCAAGCATGTTTTTAGAGGTTACTAATCTTAACTAAACCTTAACTTAAACACACCATTTACAAAACTTTACGGATAACTCTTGAATCAGTTAAATGCATATAAGTAACTGACAAAGAAAAAAAAAACTGTGATACAGTGAATGGTCTTAATAACATGTGCTTGCAAAAAGATATTTGTTAAGCAATTATTTTTTTAACTTAAATATATAAAAATATCTAAATTTGATGGGCTCATAAGTTTTAATTAATCTAACTCTATAATAATAAAATTATTCTTAAAATAATGTAAATAAGAACATCATTTTCAATAAAAATATTTCATTAATATTTGGATAAATTCAAATCACAACATCACATTATTATATCGAGTAATTGAATTAAATAAACTTTTAAAATATTGTTCAGGTAAAGATGTGTTGTTTAAGTGACTTACAATAAAATACATTAAAAATATGTAACTAGAGCTTTCTGTTCATTTTGTGTTGCAATACTTAAAGGAAATGTTATATCATCCGAGCGTCTTATTAACACTTGAATATCTTATCTACATATGAGTGATCTAATCAAAGTTAAAATTATATCTTAAAAATAAAAAATTATTGATTAAGTAGGTTAATCAAAGTTAAAACTATAACTTAAATATTAAAAAAAATATGATACTAAATGGTCAAAACATATTTAATTTATTATATTTATAACTTGATATTACTTTTCGTCAACATTGATATTTTTAATTTGTATTAATTTTATATAATATTTATTCTTATACTATCATAAATTCTTCTAGTTGTTTATTTAGTTAAAAATTCAACTAAAAAACAATTATATATACACAACTCAAAACATGCATGCTATTATACCATCTTCATTGCAAGATCATGAAATCTTATAATACTCATATTTTAACAAGTGCAATAGATGTTTTTAAATAAAAGAATATTTTTTATTTTTGTAATCAGAGTCTTATATAAAATATATAATTCTAAATTTTATATCATATACTTCAATTTTTACTAAAAATTAAATCTTAAATTTATAACCCAGTAGATGTTTCATGGTATTGAAGATCATTTTAATATAATAATGTATATTAATTTGAAAAATAATCTTCTTTCTGTTTTGTTCGGTGACAAAGAGAAAATTAATGAATAAAAAAAGTGAAAAAATGAAATAAAGATTATAGCTATTTGGTTAAGAAAAATAATTGAGAGAAATAAATAGGTGTATTAGAACAGCTTCTTTTATAATGTGCCATCTTCTGGAATGCATCAAACCAAGGTGGGGACTCTCCCATTTAATAATTAAGTGTTTTTTTTGTCTCCTTAGTGAAATCTCTTTAATCTCATTATTAATATACCTCAACACTCATAACTCTAGCTATAAAAAATTTGACACCAGATTAAAATAAAAAAAAATTAAATACAATATATTTTATTTATTTGTTTATTTATAATAATAAAAAGTTTTCAATATTTCTATTCTTTATTTAATATCAATACACTAATTAGTAGCACTATATTCATAAGAGATTCATTAATGACGTCCATATTTCTATATATTTAGAGAGCAACAACGAATACTTTGTTATTATAGAATATACACTAAGAACATGTTTAAAACAAGCACTTTAAGAATAGAAAAATAGAAAAGAAAGAACTTTTTTTATAAGTTCAAATTAATTAAAATAAAAATAAAATGCTTTATAAACTAATTTATGCATAAAATAAGTTCACCTTGTACAAACTCAATTCATATAAAAAAAATAAAAAACTTGTGGATAAGTTTGTCTAATATGAATATATACTCTTAATATATATTTAATTTTTTCAATTATTATTACATTAAAATATTTCATCCAACCTTTTCACATATTTTACTCCTATATTTTTTATTTTTATATTTTACTATTTCATTAAATATGCAGTGGTATATCATGTTAGAAAAAAACGACATCATTTTGTTGTAACGTTTTTTTGACAAATCACATAAACACGTAATTATATATTTAATACATTGATATAACATATAAATTGAAAACATGGTAATAAAATACGTAAAAAAATGGATGGTAAAATAATTTTATTAAGTACACAAATTATAAATAATCACTTGGCTTGTTTTATATATTGAAATGTGATAATATATATATATCATCCTACATATTTTGTGATAAAAAAAATCATATATTTTTTATTGTTTTACTGCTATTTTTTTATACAAGCAGTTTTAAATTTTTTTTCTACCTTACCTTTTTTTTTATGTCATCTATTTATCTCTTGTAAATACTTATTTTATAAATTTTTAAAAAATAGTCAAATAAAAAATAAATAATTTTTTATTTAAAACTTAGAAATATTATATTTATACATTATATAAAGATGATATATTATTCGATAGTTTCCTTTAATATTTTAAGGGAGTTAGAATCTTGGTGTTTAGGTGATTATAATATTGTTATTATTTTTAGTATAGTTTTTTAAACTCATTTGACTTGTGTATCTTTATGGAAATTGGAATGATAAAAAAATTATGGTTAAAATATGTTAAAAATAGTAGATTTGGTAAATTTTAGTTGTGCAACACTGTATTTATTGTTTTTTTTTTCTGAATATATCATTTGAGTACCTAATAGTTATAAAATACTCAAGTGGTGGTATTTATTGTGTGTAATATTTTCAAAGATTCATTTGATCATTTAAAGGAACTTCTTACTGGTAACTTAAAGTTTGAATCAAATAAATGTTGAATAAATTATTTTTTTCCTTTTGAAACTATTATCACACAGGTGGTGAGTGGTCTTCCACAAGAAGAAAAGCATGAGATCAATGATATGATGCTTAAGTGACAAAAGTTAGATAATTACTTCCTACATTATATAAAATACTTTCTATATTTATAAATTTTCTAAAATACTAATAATGTCTTTGTTATTTTATATATTAAATAATTTTTTTCTCATATTTACATAAATATCTCTCTCATATATATTTTTTTAACAATAATAAAAATGATGTTGGATGTTGTTAAAATATTTATAACAATTTAAAAAATTCAGTTTAACACATTATTTTCAAATATTTAGTTTTATGATAAGTAATTCAATGTTGTTTGAAAAAAAATATAAATATTTATTAATATTTATTAGATTTTTTTATTATTTATCAAGGAAGTTTATTAATATTTATGAGAAAAATATTTATGAGAGAAGTTAACAGTTTTTTACTTGATTGCGTATAAGTGACTCAGTATGAGAGAAAAAAAAATCATTTAATAAATAAATTTTAAAATAAAAATATTAAATAAATTGTTGCCATATTAAAAATTTGTTAATTGCAGAAAGTATTGTGTATGTGTAGGAAGTAAATGTCCAAAAGTTAATATTGATTATCTCTTTATTAAGATTTAGACATTAAAACAATTTTTTTTCATATATTAAATTATTTTTATCCAGCAATAATAGTTTGTTCAAATAATATGAAATATCAAATTAAGTAGTAAGTTTATAGCATTTGTTTAATAAAGATAATTTGTTCTGGAAATCTCTCATTCAAATAACATGCTTTTTTCCTTAGTGCATGTTTTAAATATGTGATTAAGTATTTTGGTTTTAAATTATGCAAATAATAATGGAATAAGTATGTTTTATATCTTAATAATAATTTATTATGTTATATAAACATACTCTAGTTTATATATATATATGTATATAATTTTCACGATGCTATTTATTTTTTATATTTGTTCAAAGATTCTTAATTTCTACTTTATTTCTTATCTAATTTTTATTTAATCTAACTTTGTTTGTGCTTATTTCTTTTAAAAAATATTATCTTTGAAAAATAGACAAATGTAAGTTATCTAATTTTGTTTATTTTAAAAATAAACACTTGTATTTTTGTTTAATGAACAAAATTCCGTTATTAATTTTAGACAAGTGATTATTTCAAAATGACTTATTTTATAATTATTTATTTTAAATTTAAACAAATGCATAAATCTCTATGGAACAAAACACTAAAGCTTAGGAACCAAAATATCATTTGTAAATTACATAAACTGATAACAGATACTGAACAAACTAAAAAACATTTATTTATTTATTTCATCTTTAGAGAAAACCTCTGCAGCGACATCCACAGCCACTTCTATCACTTTCACCATCCCCGCCTGGGACAGACAAGTTAACCACCCTTGTCCACTTTCTCAATATCATCACCATCTCCTCACTCTTCCTAAAACTATTAGAATCACTTAACCAGAGCCATTCGCATTCAAAACGTGTTTTTTTTATGGAATCAATTAAAATTAAAAACTTCACCGGGGTGCCCAAACAAGCCGTGACTCTGCGCATGTTGATGTGCGTGTCCCCGAAACAGAGTAACGATAATAACTGCCGACAACAGCCATAGTTTATGGGAAAATATGGCAATTCAATGATTCATCACGTAAAGGAAAATACAATAAAGAGGACAAAAAGAGAAATTAGGAAAAGGACAAATGCAAAAATTTTATTAATTAGAGACACAAAAATCTCAAGGTTGGAGTGACAGCAGCAGCTAGCTAACTAGCTTTAGGAACTAACCACACAAAGTGACTCACTCCAATTTAACAATTCATTGTTCTCGTGCTCACCACCTTCTCTGCATCTTCTCAGCCAATCGTACTTTTCCACAATAACATCACTCTCCACGCACCCACATGCAACACATTCTTCTTCTTCCTCCTCCTCCTCTTCTTCTTTTTCGTCCGCGGTTTCTTCTTCCTCTGTTTCTTTGTCTTCTTCTGGGGTATCTTTTACTTGTCCAATTATTTCATTTTCCAATTCTTTTTCATTGGCTAACTCTTCGTTTTCATCTGCGTCATCTTCTTCTTCCGGGTCAAAACTTGGAGTGTGGTTTGTCAAAAAACAGAGGCGAAGTCGGCCATGGCTTCTTTCAGCTTGGAAGCACAAGGGACTCTGTGGGACCTTGGTGACCTCAATCACCAGCCTTCCGTTTTCACGGTGGGGTCTCACGCGAAGAGGCTCTGATCCCCTTATCGTCGTCAAAGGGGGAGGAAAATTCTGCGCTTTCGCTTTCTTCTCTGTCGAAAGTTGACGAGGTTGCGCCTTTTGAGTCTGTTCCCTTGTCCCCGAATTCGCGTTCACTGCAGAGAGCATGTCAATGCTGCTTTCATCGCTGTCACTGCCGCTTTCGTTTCCGAGGTTTTCGGTGCAGAGTTGGAGACTCTGTGGGCTGAGCCTGAGCGAGGAGCGTTTCTGCTGAGGGTGCACGTAGGTGGTTTGATCCTTGGATGGTTCTTTTGAGACGTTGGAGAGTGCTTCGAGGAAGCTCCAAGAATTGGAGTTAGAAGGTGTGGTGGGCTTGTGGTTTTCTTCGGTGTGGGGTTTTAAGGTTGTTGAGTTTGAATTTGACTCCCATGAAGAGGGTTTGAAGAATTGAGGAGGGGGTAGTTTTGGGGAAGGGAGTCTGAGTTGGAGTGCTATTGACTCAGCGAGTTGGGAGTCAAGGTGTGACGGCAATCCGTGGCACACAATTGCAGCCATGTGGCGATGGCTTGTGGAGATTTTCAAGGGTGGAAAAAACAAAAAAGTGGATAACAGAGAAAACAGAGTTCTCTGTTTTGTTGTGGTGTGAGAGGTGAGAAAAAGAAGCAGAGGTGTTGGAGTGAGATTCTAGATTGGAAGGAAGTGAGTGAGAGAGAAGAGAGAAGATGAGAAAACGTAAGGAATGAGGGAGGGTGGGGAATGAATTTGTAGTCCCCAAAAAGTGGAGAAGTGAATGGAGGGCTTTTGGAGAGCCACTTTTTTTTTTCACTTCGTCAGCAGAGCAACTTGACATATATAATTCTTAATCCAACACACAAGAAAAGGAGAAGTGAATTTTCGAAACAAGGAAAACGAGGGGAGGGACAAGGTTCTCCCTAATTGTTTTTGTTTTGTATATGATGTCACATACAAAATTTACCATTGGAGTATAATTTTTGGAAAAGATTATCAAAATAAATAAATTATAAAATTCGGTATGACATCATTAGAAAACACCATATCAACTTGTTTTCTTTGAAACACTATTTTAACATTTTATTTTTCAAAATATAGGAGTCAGTGTATGGTATACACAATTTTATTTCATATAATTTTTTTATACTAAAGTCTGCAATCATCAAACACAATTTCAATAAAAAAAAGTAGAAACTATATCTTTAAGAAAAAAATAAAAATTGTATTTATTATAGACGACCTTAACAAAAAAATAGTGTATACCTAATTCGACTTTTATATTATTAAAAATAAAAGGTTAAGTCGTGTATGTGAAACTCAATTTTCTCAAAATGCTTTCCAAGTATGACTTATTTAATTTTATAATTTTCTCATAATTGATCTATTTTAGTAATTTCTTAAAAAAATTACATCACAATAGTAAATCTTTTTACTGTTTCACATTATAATAATATTTTGTGGACATGCGGTTTATCCAGTTAAGGGTTGCTCTAATTTATAAGAATTGATGTTTCAATTTCATTACAAGTGGATAATTTGTAAGTATGTCTTTACAAAAATTTTCCCTTTTTATCTCCAGACTAGGTGTGAGTTCCAAAAGATTCAAAACATCTAAATATTTTATTTAAAAAAACATCCAAAAAGATAAAAGGATAACGGATAGAAATAAATAAGTAAATGAAGGTTATAACTTCTTCGATATGATGAAAAAAAGGGACTTTAGGTGTTTGTATTATTGGGTGTCTTTGTATGAAAATTTATAAAGGATAATTAGAATTAAGTTTAATTACTTATTACAGTTACATAAATTTTATCTTTTGATTCATTATTCATTTTAATCCATTATTATAATGTATTGGTTTATTTTAGCTTTTGTATATATAATTTTTTTCACCGTTATCTAAATTCATAATGACTATAGAAAATTAAAATACAATGTATAAAATCTAAAATTGATGGGTTTTCAGTATAAGAATTAAAATGTAAAGTTTGCTAAACTAGAAGGACCACCAAGCAATTTAACCTAATAATGATTTATGTAGAATTTTCCAAGTTGAGAGTCTTAAATTTGCAGGGTTTTAGGCATGTCCTTATGCGGAAATGAAGGCAAAATGGGAGAGACATGAGGGTTCTTTTTGGCTGCAAAATAACCCACTTTTACTCTTCCCTTCCAAAACAAAGGCAACAAAAGGCCAGATCACACATGTATGGTGGTGATATCTTGGTGGCTACATTCAAGATCTTAGGAACAGTTGTTTCTTAAGGCATCATTGAGAATTGTCTAGGGTTTTGATGCCATGTGGGCCCAAAATTAGGTTGATTGCTGCTAATTCATTCAAAGAAAGTAAGAAAGGAGTAAAAGATGAGCACACAGGATTTGAAAATTAGGGTAATTGCTTCTCCTCTTTATGCAAAAATGATGAACAGAATCTTATAGGGCAAATGAAAAAAATCAATGTTTTTTACCTATTTACTGACAGGAATTTATGATTCACTCAAATGGGGTGTTTGGTACATGTTTGAGGACTGCTTGCGACAATGATTGTGCTTTGGGAAAATCTGGAGCCATAAAAACAGGATCCCATGACCTTATATTCTGCCTAGGGTTTCAAATTTTGGGATAAACACGACAGTGAGTCCTACGCGGCAGGGCATGTTCGTCCTATAATGCTCAAACAAATTCAAATTCCTTCATCATAACACACCACAACATGCTTAGGACACAAGTTTTAGTGCCATTCACATCACATTTTTTTTAAAAGTCCTTGTCTCTGACCAATTTTAAAATAATGATATTATTTTGAAATGCATGTATTTAGAATAGGTGTTATACTTTTTTTTTCAAAAAAAATAAAAGTCAAACTTTAAATTAAGGGTTGCATCACACCTCTTACTCCAATAGTTAGTGGTTTAATTCATAATTTAGTGTCTTTGTTAACTATGATATTTTTTTTAGTCCGTAGTAATTAAATTTATATGAAAAAACTTATAATAATTATTCACCTGTTTCTACTCAACCAAATAAACTATCTTGCATTTATCTCAACAACAAAAAATGGTAAATTAAAAAGAAAGCACATGTTCATTCATATGATTACCATTTGAAAGTCTCACCTCAATCAAATTACCTTTTTCATAATAATCACTTTAAAATACTAATTAGTATTCATCTTAAAATATTAAATATTAAATAAAAAATTATTGAAATATTTAATGAAAGAGATTAATCTAAAAATGGAAAAAGGAAAATTATAAAGATAAATCTTCGAAAGTTAAAGCGTTAAACGTTACTTACCAATGCAAACAGTTAAATTTCTATTGTAAGGAGCTGATGGTGCGACCCCATAAATAATTTTTTCAAACATTATTAGGCTATGGTGTTTTTTTTTTTTCTTGTTCTTTTTATCTCTGACGAAAGAATTCAAGCACTGCACCAGATATAATTCTAACTTATAACAAATAATTTCAAATAAAATTAGAATTTTTCTACTTTTTAATATGGGATTGAATCACAAAAACATTCCTTTATATTTAATATCTATGTTATGTTTGACTTTTGAGTGTTAGTCCATCATTTTCTCAGAAGAAAGCTCTTCGCTTATATACTTTTTGAGAAACATACGCACCTGCCATGTGTCAGAATTGTTGATAGTAAAGAAATAAAAAATAAACAAATAAAAGAATGATGATGGGCGTAATAATATTTATAGACCAATTAATTCAACGGAAATTGTTAAACTAATTCGAATAAATTAAAAAAATGAAAACTAAAATTATGATCTAATTTAACTCAAACGAAACTTGCACACACATTCTTTATAAGATTAATTTAACTAAAAAGATAAGTACTTTATTCTTTCCACAATTTCATTCTCTTACTTACATATAGGTTGTTATTTATTTTATATTAATATTTGTCTTTAAATTAATTTTAACTCTATTTTTAACAAAAAGTAATAATTTAAAACATGACGGCTATCATCGCTATTATGATTGTGTTCTTTTATATTTATTTAATATTCATTGCATATTAAAAACAAAGATGCAAGAGCATTATCTAATTGAATTTATCTTTAATCGTATTAGGTTGAATTATATATTTTTTATATCTAAATTGATATATACTGTAATTTATTATTTACATAATCAACTGAACCGTAAATATACCCTGCATAAGTAAATTGTGATGATGTCTAACTTTTTTTTTTCTGAATGTGTTATTTCACTAAACATTAATTTGTTTGGTCGAGCTAAAGTTAAGTAGCCTAGAAGGTGAGTGAAGAAAAATGAAATGAAAACTATATTCTTTACGATTATTTGATTAAATAATAGAGAAAAAGACTTGTAGAACTGACTAATAATTGTTCTCTCCTATATAAAGAGAATTTGGAGAATCAAATAATCTTTTCAATGTAAATTTGCTAATCTATTTACTTATCTATTATTATATTAAAATTATAAAATATGTAATAATCTATTCTCATACCTTCTTTTATCAATAACATTTTTATTAACTAAGAAGTAGAAAAATTAAGACAAAGGGTTTATCCTCTTGACTTAATCACATTTTTATTAACCAAATAGTAAAATATTTTAAAAATAAATAAGAGGGTTAATCCTCTTGATTTTAGCTCATGCATGCGAGTCCATATTATTACTTATTTTAGACATATCCAAATGAGTTTCTTCACGAAAATTTTGAGGAGAAAAAAAAAGAGAAAAATAATTTTTTTAAAATTATTTTATACATATAAGTTGATGTGTGTATAAATTAATTTTATCTTATGACAAAAGTTAAATTCTTTGTTTAAGAAAAAAATTGCCCAGAATACCTTATTCATAAAATAATATATATATATATATATATATATATATATATATATATATATATATATATATATATATATATATATATTTCTTTTGAAGACGAGAGGTCTAAAAATGGAGAACCAGTCAAAGAATTTGTACGTTGAACAAATAATGATTATATAATTATGTTGCTTTAAACTATTTAAATTGTGAAAACTTATTGGCATTCGAAAGGCTGATAATATTATATTCCAATAAAATTCTTTTGACTACTTAAAATTGTAATTTTGCATAACTAAATAGATGAAACTGATTGTGTGCATCCCTTTTATTATTTTAGTTTCGTTGAAATCGATGGTATACACATACATTCCTTAGTTGAGAGTTTTAAGAACGTCTTTGATACCAAATGACACCTTTTTATGGTAACATGCAAACGCAAAAGTTTGATAAAGAAACCAAGTACCAACTCAAAATGGAAAGTATTTGAAAACTTGAAATGCGCATTCTGGTAAGGATGCAAAGTTAAGAAATAGGTGTCAGGGAGTGGAAGAATTTTAGCTCATTTTTTGAATTTTGTTTAGATTATCTTCATCATGTCCTATTATGGTTGTCAGATTTTGACGCAGATCTTCCCCGTGACACAATCACCCTTCATATTCTGCACCCTATTCTTTCTTTCTCTACTGTCATCAACAATACAAAGCTGCTTCTCTATTATTTCTCTGCTTTTTTAAAAAAAAAAATATCGGAAGAAGCCAAATTAACTCAACGGCTCTCTCTCTCTCTCTCTACATATATATAAAATATGTTTTAAATTTTCCAGTGAAAATGAGTCAAGTCTACAGGTGTATATGTTATTGCAAAGTCTATTAAAAATACTGATATGAATAAAACAGGTATTTTAGGACAGTGCAATTTTCTGAGATTAAAAAAATCTTCCTTGTTTTGAGTCAATATGTCTTTGGGCTTCAGGTCAATTCCTTGCTAATTAAGCATTTCTATATTTGTCATGTTAATGTAAAAAGAAGAAATAAAACGATATATTAATTATTGAATGAGTTTAACGACATATTAATGGTTAAACATCATAAATAATGTGACAACAAGTAATAGCGTTTTCAAGATTAAATTCTTAAATTGTACAAAAGATTAATTATAGTTTACACTTTACAGCAGTTAAGCCTAAAATGACAGAGATATTCCACTACAGGTAGCTAGAAGTTTAGTTTTAAATTTTGGTAGCTCCCGGTGTGTGTTGAAAGAACATTCACATGAGTTGAACTAATGTCGATTCGTCCGAGGAGAATCTCTATGTACAAGCATCAGCATCTTTACGTACAAACACAAGAATTTTATTTGCTTACAGTACGCACAAGTTGCTAGCTTTAAAACTCAGCGAAACATGAATTCAAACGTATATTGCATATATCAACCTAAACACTGAGTTTATATACACGAACACACATGTATGAAAGCTTGCTAACTATTTGTAGTTGTAAAGATGGTGTTTTGATGCCAAAGCTTCAACTGATAAGAAAAAAGAATAAAGAAAATATTTGGTATCTGAGTACCAATTTTGGAGTGTGTTGTTTTCCTGTTAAAGGCTTAAACCTATGGGGAGGTAGCTAGGTATGACAACTTGATTAGAGAGGAAAAGTGTGATATTTGCATCAGAATCCATATGTAAATGCATGTTCTTTAGTCTTGTTTTTTTTCGTAATGGAGAATCTTTGACAAAGTATACGTCATGTCCTTTTGAACTTAATTAATTGAAGCCTAAGCTTAGCCATGCTTTCAAATTGTTTCACCATAAATTTATCATCTTTAATAATAGGGACTTTATCGGAAATGACAAGAGAATCCTGTTCATCGCTTAAACAAGCAACCAAACAAAGTCGAATTTTTTTCCCCCACCTACCTTTTTGACCATGTGTAAGTGTCCATCACCCTTTTAATAATTCTGGTTTGTTTAAGCCCCTTCCTTTTCAACTCAACAAAATGGTGAGATCGCTACGTAAACCATGCAAACTTGTCAATCAATTAATGGTGGTTGATCAAATTGCTAATTGCACAAGTACATCGAGCCCTTGAAAAGGTTTTAAACATCATAATTAAATATTAAATGTGTTCACAGACAGCGACTACCACTGCACACAACAGATAGCTGTTCACTTCTTCTTACAAAGCTTCAACTAGCACACATGCATCATTAATTAGTACATGTTACTTCTACTATAGTATTGGATATATTCTATTCTACTATCACCTTGGTATTCTACAGTACGGTTCATTGGGAGTTCCTGCATTTGAGCCTTCAAGTGGGAAACAAGATGACGGTGACAACAAAGAAGAGAAACATTTTTAAATATCAGCCAAATATTCTTTTGTGAAGCGGTCGATCTAGTTTTGTTGCGTCCGTGCAACAGTAACGGTTTGTTTATTCATTCTTCGATATCAGAGAATTCATAATCAGATATTCTGATGAACCCAAATTCAGTTTATAGCAGCACACTCACACAACTTGCTCTTACCACTACGTACCATCAAGTATTTATCATTGCAATTCACAATAATAAATAAATACTTTTTAATATATAATATGTATTTTAATTTCATATGTCAAAGGTTTTTTAAATATTAACTATAAGGTTTAATTATTTTATAGAATGAAATCTGCTTTTTTTACAAAAACAACAAAAAAATATTAAAATTTAATTAAACCATAAAAGTCACTTAGGTAAAATTATAAAAAAAGTTTTTACTACACAAAAATAAACACGTTTCACTACACTCAATATTTTCATATTATTTAGAAATCGAAGTTCATGTCTGTTTAAATATATCTTTTAACATAATATTAAAACAAAACACTTTAAAATATTTTTATTACTTAAATTAAATTAAATTAAATAATGTTTTTGTTACTTTTTATATATATATATATATATATATATACTTTTACCACTTGTTGAGACGAGCTATAGTTATCTCTTAAAAGCTGGTGTGATATGATATTAGAGATGGTTGGCTAGCTAGTTCAATGTACGTATGGAACACAAAGGTGTAGGAAGGTTATGAAAAGGTTGAAGCACTCAATTTCCAAGGATCGGAATACCTGCAATCTTGCAAGCTGGCTATGTAGCAGCTTTACATGTATATCACTATTGCCACACTTGCTATGCCTTTCATCCTTAAACATCACCATACTTCCAATAACCAACCCATCACTTTTTGGTCACAAAAGCACTTATTTGCTTTGCACAATGCAGCATCTTTCCTCAACTTTCGCATCTGGTCGCCATATTTATATATACTCACACTCTCATAACACGTACGGTAAAAGGAGCATCTTATTATTCTTTTTACATATATATCCCTACTCCTGCACCTATTTTTTGTTCATAATGTTCAATGTACTACTGGTACAGCAGTGCCGTCGCGGCGCAACCAACGGTTTCGACTTTCAAAGTTCAATTCTGAACAAAAGGAGAAGATCGATGGGGAAAAGGGAAAAGGGAAAAGTTCAAATATTGTTCAAGTGATCGTGAATCCAATTCTGTGGGTCTTTCTTTATGTGTTAACTCTCAATTTTTTTATGAGTGGATAGTACATAGGGTATGTATTAACAATTCAACTCAAGTACGCACCTTCGCCAACGTTATTCTGATTTCTGAAACTTGGAATGGATTCTCGAATACCATACTTCATACCAAGTGTATAATCTTTTCTTTTCCACTCTCAATATATATATATCACTTTTACTTATTTATTATTTATTGAAATAAATAAATAAATACACTTTTTCAATATAAACATTACATCTACATTTGCAAAAAAGTTTACATGATTTCACATTTTCTATAAATAAAAAATCACTAATAAGATGATAGTTCAATTAAAAAAATATGACAGAACGGAAATGATATTTTAACAACTTAAAAAAAATATCCACTTATCAATTAATATTTCAAATTTTTTATTTTATTTTTAGTTAAAATACTAATATTATATTATTAGATTAAGTTGTAAAGCAAGTATTTTATTTTATAAGGGTTTGAATTATCATTTTTGTAAAAGAAATTGCTCGTTATTCTCTTATGCCAACCATATCAACCGCTGAAGTGTCTATTAAATCAGGCACAACATTTTTATCAACCACTTCACCAGCACCAGCGATTAATATTTTCTTTTCTTTGAACATGATCTTCTTCTCTACAAAACATTTTTTTCCGAGTTAATTAATGTCCGATTTGGCTGTTAAAAAAAAAAAATATCCTACATTACTTATAGGTATGAATATAAGTTCGAAAGGACTGAAACATCATTATTAAGGGAAAAACTAACTTGTCTAACTAATACAATTTCAATAACTATTTGGTAATTTATCCACTTATATATGCACTTTTAGAAACAAAGTTAGTGTTTTTTTTTTTAATTAAAAGTCGCCCCCTAACCTAACTTTTAATCGAGTTTTTTAAAAATTTGCGAAATTCATTGAAAAATCAGGTCCCTAACCCGATTTCTCATGTGGGTTGATGAAAAAGTTCCATTTTGCTGAACAAAATGGAAAAGATTACATTTTGATATTACCTAATAAAAAAAAAATCACCCACAATCTAAGTGTAACTTTCCAAGACGAGTAAAGCCTTTACTCAATATTACCTAATCCAAAGGGAAGGAATAGGATAAATTCGGATTATGGAAAGTAACATCCAACAAAATCATCTTACCTTAGATCACACCTTTTAGAAATAAGAACACTCATTAATACATTTATGCTTAAGGGATGATGAAGTCATGAACAACTAAATTCTTAATGTCATGAAAATGACCACTCTAACTCTCTCAGAGAATGTGTACGTTGATGTCATTCGCGTTTTGTTGTAAAAAGTCACAATCTCATAAGCAACAAAATTAGCCGACTCACCCATAGATTTTTATGAACATTGTTTTATATTAATACATCATGTATATTCCTTTTCCCCGTTAAAGTTAGAATGTGAAAATGATAAAATATGCGTATGTATTTCTTTACTTATAACTAAAAAAAGGGCTGCAAAAAAAGTAATGTTAGTTTCGAAACTGTTTAAAAGAAAAATTAAATGCATCAATGAAGTTAATCTACATGTGACGTGTTAATTAATGTGTGCATTAGTAGTTGCGCTGACTAGGACAACAATTTAAGGACTCGCTATCAATCAATAAAGGCCAAATGTTCTGCAACAGCATGCAAATATTGGACAATGGACATAGCGAAGCATCCATTTTTCTTATATTTAAAGGGGTTGTAGGACGATTAATTAAGATTATTTGTCATAATAATAATAATAATATGAGTGATGTATATTGGACTATTGTGGAATCAGCAAACGTAATGGTTAAGTATACTTCACATTTTATTTATATCGAATAGTGTAGTAATACGGTTGTGTATTTTAAATATCATTACGTTAGTATTATAAATAGATTAAAATATTTTCAAATAAATATTAAAAGAAATATGTCAATTAAAATAAATAGTGAAGTCTAGAAAATCTGAAATAGTGATAAAACTCTATCTTAGATAAAAAGTAAATTTAATATATGTTTAATTATAAGATTATAGAAATAAATATATCAACACAAACTAAACAATACAAGGATTTAAAATTTATGCATGGTTATTTGTATAAAATAATATATAAAATGAACTGTTAAGGGCTCTAAGTCAATTCGAACACGAATTTATCAAGTAAACTCTTAGAAATATATAAAGCGAACGTAAAAAAAAAAAAAAAAAAAACCAAAAAAAAAA
>Ga0209700_101247_pt1 | contig 52160 bp, 25 predicted proteins | sample SiratroredBW_FD_187528 | JGI IMG/M metagenome (GOLD analysis project Ga0209700, IMG submission 187528) | Root nodule microbial communities of legume samples collected from California, USA - Siratro red BW (SPAdes) (version 2) | ecosystem: Host-associated > Plants > Roots > Nodule | place: USA...
ATGTATATATAAATAACTTTAAAATCAATATTAATAAATATAAATTAGTATATATTTATTGTATATTAATAATATTGTAATTGATATTATTAAAGATATGTAAATAATAAATTAATTATATTAAAATTAAAATAAGGAAAAAATATATAATTAAAATATTTAAGAAACTAAAAATATAATTAAGTCAACTTAATATGTCTCAAACAATACATTAATTGTCACATTATCACTTAGATTTTTGTTAATAATACTGAATTTAATATATAACAAATATCTAACATATAACAGAATATCTCTGGAACCAAAGTTTAACACTTGTTGTAATAGAAGAGTTTCTTTTAAGGTATAATAAAATACTTCCTTTTTTAAAATAAAATATAAAAAAAATACTTGTAAAATTTGTACCATTTACAACATCAAAATCTAAAATCTCAATTATTCTAACTATCGTAGAACAAAAATTCAACATTAATTTATAAGAAAAATCTTTTAATTTCTAATAGATTGAATTAATGAAAAGTGTCATTATTGAAAAAAAAAACTAGAGTAAAATCTTATGAGAAAAATATATTTTAGGCATTATATCGTCAGTTAAAAAGAAAGGCTTTTATATTTTTTATATTGATAAATTTAGTTTTTAAATTTAAAAGAATAAATTTAGTTATTTATATAATTTTATCGTATTTTTGAAGTTAAAGAAAAATTTATATGCTAGTGAAATGACTGTATATTTAATTAACTTAATGCTTTTTTTATTTATTTACATATTTATTTATGGGTCAATTACAATGCTTATAACAAACATGAGATAGGAGTGAAATGAATTTATATACAGAGATGAAATAAAAATTATAAAGACAACGTGCAAAAACAGTAAAAGCAAAATAATATAATATGCATTTGATAGAAGGAAAAGAAAAAGAGCGACATACATTTTATGTTCGTATTAATTAACCGCATATAACATAAAAAATACAACTTCATAGACATAGATGAAAAATTCTACAAGTACATATGAATTTTTTTTTTTTTCTGTTCATCTCAGAGATCTCGAAAACTTTTTTTCCATGTGATAATTTATCAGAAATCTATGATGGGTGACAATGTCCTTAATGGTTTGAATTGACTTATTTTCATCCTTATTGACTTTTTCTGCTTATGACATTTTTTTCTTTTCAAAAGTAACTAAACATACATATTGAACTTACTAGAGTAAAGCAGTATCTTGGACTAAATTCCACGAGCACACTATTGTAAGCTTGTCTTACCGAGCATTAATTTTTCCAAAGAGAAAATCCAAGTTCATCATCAAAGATCCTTTGGCATGTTTCGTCTTCCTTGTTGACTTCAAGTGCATTTTGTTCCAATTTTTGTAAGCAATCGAACCACCAAACTGAAGTGATCATACTCATATTGTCATCCAATTCCATTTGATGTTGCTCACCCAATGCTCTGATCTCCTCCATGCCTTCTTCATCCATGGCTCCATGCATGCTTCCACTAGCTTAGGTAGTATTATTGGACTGAGTGGTATTCATCACTGTTGAAACCCCTTCTCCTTGTGACTTTGATGTTCCAATCAAAGGAACATCTTGACTAGTCACAAATGGAGAGAAAGATAATGTTGGAGATGAGTGAGAGCACAATGATGAGTTATTGTTTTTAAACAAAAGGGTAGGTTCTAAAATGTTGTTGTTAAGCAAAAGGGTAAGATCTAAAATGTTGTTATTAAGCACAAGAGTAGGATCCAAAGTGTTGTTATTAAGCATATGGGTAAAGTCTAAAATGTTGTTATCATGCAAAAGGGTAGGATCTAAAGTGTTCTTGTCAAGTAAAATAGTAGAATCTAAAGTGTTGTTATTAAACAAAAGGGTAGGGTCTAAAGTGTTGTCATTAAGCAAAAGGGTAGGCTCTAAACTGTTGAACCGGTGTAAATTGGGGTTGAATCCCAATATCTTACTTGGAAGTGTGAAATTGGGAGCTTCTGGCTTAGGAGGTGGTTGAGCAAACAGATAAGTAACGGTGTTGAGGTAAAAGTTTGAAACTGGAGGAGGAGGAGGAGGAGGAGGAGGAAGGTGGTTGATGTTGTTGATGAAGTTGAAGTTGTGGAGGAGGAGGAGGAGGAGGAGGAAGGTGGTTGATGTTGTTGATGAAGTTGAAGTTGTTGATGCTCATTTGCCAATTTCATGGTTCCCCTGTGATATTTCAAGACAGTAGCAATCTCCTTCCTTGCCTCCATCATATTCATTGGCCTTTCTTTATAAGGTTTGTTAGTAATCCTTCTTCTTACTTGTCTCTTGCGTTGTTGTTGGCTATGTTGTCTTAAATTTTGATTTTAGAAAAAATGACCATCATTATTTGCACAACTTGAGCTTTGGTGTTCATGGTGGTGTGTGTTGGTTTTGAAGTATCCATTTTTTTTTCATATGGTTGTAAGCACAAGAAAGTTGAGAAAGAGAAAATGGAGAAAGATGAGCAAGAGATGGAGAAGAAAGAAGATCTTGTAGTTGATAAATTTGTATGGAGTTTTGTGTAAACTTGGAGGTGTGAATAAAAGTAAAAAAGTTGGTGGAATCATAGATTTTTTCTTATAATTAATGCTAAGTATATGATATATAGATAAATATTAAAAAAAATCTTAAATTTCACATAAAAAAATATTATATAAGATGTGGGGATAGTATTCTACTTTTACATAATTTTAGATTTTTCTTAGTTTGACAAACTAGTTGTGGTCCTATTTTATGACCATATGTTTTAAATGAATTTAATATAATGGTCCCACTTAGCATCTATACACAAAACACCAAACCATGACTTAACTACAATACAAATTTTACTTCTTTGAGGTAGTCAATACTTTCTTTTATAAAATTATTTAAGAGAAAAACATACAACTTGCATTCTCAATTAAAATAATAATTTTTATTTTTTCAATAGAATAAACTAAAATTTTATCAAAATTATAGACAGAACTAATGCTTAAACAAGTTTTCGAATCACACAACAACAAATAAATAATGTATTAGCATAGTTCATGTTAATATCATTTTAATATGTTACGTATAAGCCAACGTTAATGTTTTAACTATAACACTTCAACAATATGAAAACATACGTAACATAATAATAAACAAAAATATTAATTTATACACAAAATATAAATTAAAATTTAAAGAAACTATAAACGAACTGTTACAAATTAAATTCAATATAAACTAATTTGATCTTATGAGAAACTAACTTTAATTTTTGTTTACTTAAATTATTATGGATAAATTTATTCAAGACATAAATATCAAAATTTTAATTTGTATAATCAAACTAAAATCAATAATTTAAAAAAGTTAAAACCAAATGCCTATATTTTAAATAGACAGAACAAAATTATAAATTGAAACAAATAAAAAGACTAAAATTGTATTGTAGTCTATAAATATCATATAATAATTATGATTAGTGACATTATAAAAATTAAAAGATACTTTTTTTTATCTTATTTTTCTATCTGTAATAAATGATGTATAGAAAATAGTTTTTATTAATTGATGCTATGAAAATTTTACAAGTTTAAGCTTTTTAAACTTATACGAACATATAGGAAAACTATATTATAAAAAAGTATTATTTCTACCAACTAATTTATTTAAATTAAGAAAATTACGTAAATTAAAAATTATTTTTTAAAATATTATAAATAAGTAAATTTTAGTTTAAAATAAATTCTATATATTTTTTCTAAACTTCTTAACTGATTTATTTTCTTTTTCTTTTTCTTTTACCATCACATCACATCTTTGAAGAGATAGTTAATAATAAATTAAAATAGACATATCATAATCATAATTTAAGTAAGTTATTCATTCTTCTATAGTTGATTTTATTTTTTATATATAAAAGTTTTATATTCTATTTGACTAAATAAGTTTAGTAACAATAAATCTTTTAATTATTTTAATAATTAGATGTATTAATTTTATAGATTTAAATCTTGAAATATTATTATAAATTTACAAGAAAATCTATATTTTTGAAAGTATAAAGTTTTTTATTCTAAAAATTTATTAAGTGACATGTTAGCTCTACGTAATTTGAATAGTATTTAGTTTGTTTTTATCAGAAAGTATGGAATAGTTATAATTGACTTAAGCTATTATATTTGTAAGTGTGAATGAAAAACAAGTTTATCACTGCTATGTAGTTCAATTTTCTTGTTTTTTTTTTTTCATGTTTCGTTTAAGCATTTGAATGATTTGATTACTCAGTCATTTAAGTGATGGTAATAACTAATGGGATCAAAATAAACATGTCATCCTTACTAATTAAGAGATAATCAGTTATTTAAATATAAATAGTATCAATAAATAACAAGAAACAAAATATAAATAAAAGATTATGAAAGACTAAAATAGAAAATATATAAAAGTATTTTAGAAAAACTCTAACTGAGTACGAAATGCACCAAAATTTATTTTTTTTTTAAAAGAAATATATTTTGTTTAAATCATTCTGTGATAATAATCAACCGTGACGATGTTATTTTAGTGGCAAAACATGTTATATTGTTGGTTCACGTTTTTTTTTTTTTTTTTTTTTTTAATATATTTTTTTTTTTTTTTTTTTTTTTTTTCTAAATAAATTTCTTACTCCTGTTTTGTGATTTTATCACCTAGCATTCTAATACCCATCATTTAACTATAGAAGTAGTTTTATCATGACTTCCATTGTGAATAGCATCCTAATTTTTCTATCAATCTTTTCATTGAAATTTGTTGTTATGTTGTGTCTTATACTGCACCTTTGAAAAAAAAAAATATTTATTCTTGTTCTTCTATGTCCCATCCCTCACTAGAATAATCTTATAACATAATGATATTACATAATTGATCCTTAATTTTGTGGATGTAGTATTTTTGTTGGGATTTTCTTTGTTGGTCATCTCTCATGTAGTCATCTCCGCCTAGTCTAAATTATCTAGAATTTATTGCACTGGTATATGAACCCTTCCAGACTACACAAATAGCATAGGTTCCTTCCAATTTGTGTTCTCTCTATCTTCATAAATGTTTTATCCTAAGACCAACAACCTACTGATACAGTATTGTTATCATTTGTAAATAACTTGTATACAAAACAGAAAACCTATAAACCAACAACGAGACAGCTTTCTCTGTGGCCAGTCATACATAAATATTAGTACAAGAATACAATGCAATACTATTCAAAACACATCTTTCCTCCTTTTATATTACAACTATTTGAGGCATTGTATTGGACACTAATACCATTCATCATATGAGAACACTACCTCTGATATTTTATATTTCATCCATAACCATGTTTCAAGTTAGTACAACACCAAATCTCTTCTACGTCTATCTTCCTCTGCCTAAACACTGCTCTATTCCTGTATTTTCATATACCCACACAACTGCTAACCACACGCCTTTTCAAGCTATATTTTGTTTTGTATTTAGTTGTAAGCTATGAAAATATACCACATATATTTCATACCTTCTGAGACACTTCACAGATAAAGAACAGGTGTGAGGTTGTCTCTTCTTTTTCTCTTGCACATTACACACCTTAAGTCTTCTACACAGATTTAGTGTCGTTGGAACCGTCTTAAGGATCATTTTCCATCTAAAGTACAATGGATTCAATGGACTCTTCAAATTCCAAAAATATGTGAATACTCTATTATTTTCACTTACTGAATCTCGTTTGAAAATATTGTATGTTGATTTAACAGTGAAAATTTTGTCCTTATCTCCCTTATATAGTTACTCATCAACACTATTAGTTTTGAGATTAATATTTACTATAATAAGCAATAATTATTTTTATATTATTTTCCAAACTAATCTCTCTCTCCTGCAAGGTAACTTTTCCTCTATCTATTAATCCATATTTCATAAGACTTTATTAGTAGATTCTAATATCATATACGATTTTGAAAATAATTTTATCAGATATTCCTCGTATCCATTTATCTTTCCAGAACTTGGTTTTATCTCCCGTGCCAAATTTTTATTATATAGTATTATCAAACTATTGTCCAAGTTGGTCATCCTTACATCATACGTCTCTCCTCCACCAATATATATCCATTCTTGGATGCATTTAACTTATTTAGGTTCCTCCAACTTTCATATTTGGATTCCATAATATCCTTTCATACTTACAAAATCAAAAAATAAGAAATGATTTTCTTAAAATTGCTCTTAAAGGAATTTGAAATATCTAGATATACTAATTCATGTTACTGTGATTTTATTATCATGTACATATTATAAATAATAATAATAATTTATAATGATAGGAATTAGTAAATAAAATTAAATAAGATAAAATAATAGAAGTTAAACATATTTTTTTAATTTTATTATGATTTCATAAAAGAGTATAACAACATAAATCTTTCAGATTCTACCTTTTCACATTATCAACATAGTTCCAAAAGAAAGAGAATAATTTTCTTTTTAAAATCAAAAACACCTTGTTATTTAAGAATTACACTGTTAACAGGTATCATTTTCTCTTCTACCAGCCAAGTTGAGGAGATTTACATTCTTTAACAATTTTAGTTTGCAATCATCTTATATCATAGTTGAGAACATTTTTATGGAACTATGGACTATTTTTTATTTATGACACTTTTTTACCTTTCTATTTTATCACACTTTTAATTGGACAAAATAGGCTGATTATTAGTTTAACTACTACTTTAAATGAATTCTTATAAACAATAAGCATGTTTAACTTGCACATACCAAATCATATATTCAACAAATAAAATTGATACTTCTTTCTAAGTTATAAAAAAATACATGCAATACTCACATACTTAACTTCAAAACTTCTTGTAGTTAAGAAGTATTTTTACAAACTACCTACCTACATTGTTTTAATAATAATTTAACACCTAAATAATGTACAATGATAAAGATGGTTGAAAATATGTACAAATTAATACATTTAACTTCTTTTTATAATATTTCATGATTCAGTATGATGAAAATTTGTGTATTGGTGAGTTAGTTTTACCTTTACCGTACAAAATATAAAAATCATATTTGAACAATAATTAATTACGCATGTATGGAAATAAAATTTATTTGTTACACTAATAAATATTTCTAATAATATTTTAGATTGGTGTGATTCAAATTAGAACACTTATAAAATCTAACCTATTAAACTTATCTAATAAACTCATTCTTTGGAAGTGTATTTACAATTTTAGTCAAATAATATTATTGTCTTCTTTTAAACCAACAAAATACTAATTTCTGCTATTCCCAATTTTTATATATAGACTTAAACAATTTATTGAAAACGGATAAATGTTTAATTTGTTTATCTACTAATTGATCAATGACAATTAAGGAAACAGTAAAACAAGTTAGAATAAAATTTTAATCAAAACAGTGCATCTTTATATAGTTAATCTTAATTATTAGTTTGATCTAACAACGATTTAATAGTTATCGGTTTGATACGCAATTTTCTTTTTCAATATTTTATTATGACTTCATAATTATGAGAAATCTCTCATATTGTATTTTTTTACAGTATGAATATGGTTACAAAGGTGAAAAATAAAGTTTTTAAAAATTTGAACTCCTTCCTTCACAGCAAGACAAATCATGTTTATTTATCATTTTGTCCTCGAAATGATAGATAAAATTCTCAAAATGATAAATAAAATAAATAATAAATTGTGATAAATTTCTCTCTCAAGAGTCTACATTTACATTGAAATAAAATAAAAAAACACTTATCATTTAAGAACATTGACCTAGTGCATCTAACCAGTATGAGGTCCCTTTCTCTTATGAGGATCAAATTGAGGGACCAAATCTTTTAATATGACATCATCTCTGCCATGAAAGGGTCTCTGTTGCTCAGAATTGCTTTCTTGGACAGAGGCAATTACAGGAAAGTGAGCATCACTAGATGTAAAATACTTTTAGATATTACCTACCTACATTATATTAATAATAATTTAACATCTAAATAATACATTATAGTTGAAAATACTTACACATTAATTTATTTCTTTTATTGCTTTATTTTTTATGGTTCATTATAATGTAAATCTGTGTATTGGTGTTATTGAAGTATTTTTTTTTCCTGCAATAAAATTACTGCAACCTACAATAATAATTCATATTAATACTAAGATTACAAAAGAAAGAATAATTTAAGTTTTCTTTTTTTCTTTTTCTTTTCTAAAAATTATTTGGGAAATGCTTCTAAAAATATATCCTAAATACACCAAAGAAAAAAAAAAACCTATAATTAGAATACTTTGAAAGTATAATTATACTATGAAATTATTTTTATTTGAACTTAGGCTCTAAATGAATCTAAATTCTTAACAAAAGATGGCATATGCAGATAAGCATGAATCCAACAAATGATATAAGCTACCAATATCTATCTTAACCTAAAGTTATATACACCACATAGGTTTTCAATTATCATCTTTGGGTTCAAAGATTAAAAACATCCTATACCTAAAATTATAAAATTTTATTGCATTGTAGAATGAGTTCCCTTTCACTTCAAATCTCATATCGTCTGAACCAGTCGCTAATAGTTCTGGCAAGGTTCTTTGTCTCATTCAAAGAAAGAGATGTAAGTCCTTGAGCAACAGCATCTGCAGGAGTATACAATTTACCCACTTCCCACCTTGCTCCCTGATCTCCCAAGCAAAAATCACCATCACAAAATTTAGACAAGTTATATAAAAGAACTTTTTCAAATTATCTTACTAGCTAGTGAAAAAATCCATTTCATTCTTTCTTCTTATTTTTCTCTCTTGAAAGTGTTTGTGAAAAGAAAATTTCAAATATAAAAGTAATTAGAAAATCTGCTATTTCTACAAAGATTTTAGAATGGTTAAACTGAATTTCATACAAAGCAATTTACATGTGAATTAAGACATGATGATTCAAAAAGGCAGATTCCAGCAAAGAGGAAAACTTTACTGTGGTGAACAGAAGTATGGTACAAACAAAAGGAGGATGCAAGGAAGTTTGACCTGAATGCATGGTGTGATGTGATTACCACTTAATGTTACTTTCTCTAATGTCCCTCCCAATGACTCCACACGAGGTTTTAGTGTTTCTTCAAGAATATCTGTCTCATCAATTGCATCAAAATTGAACTTCACCTACATAGGCAGATAAATCATATAAGAAAAATCTTACATGTCACCCATCTTTCAAGAATAAGTTATGACTTCAAGAACAAATTCTAAGGCATAGAGCATTAGACAAACCAATAGTGTGTGCTCAACATTGTATGAACATTTAAAGCAATCACGGTTTTCAGATGGTGTTGGCTTGAACTCTGATACTCCTTGCGAAACCTGACATATAGATATCTAAGCATCAAGAAGTATGCAGACACCTATGCACTCACTAATACGTAAAGTACCTTTTAAGCATCATACTAGTCATTAAAAGTCAATGATCACAAAGTTCATCCATATTTATTTATCCATTACCTTAGAGATGATAAAAGAAAACCCATTGCCTTAGAAATTATATATGCATCCAATACATGCAAAATTAACTAGGAAAAGAATTATGCAGGATGTGGTTGGTACATAAACAATAACAGGAGGCATGGGAATCAACAATAGAACTTCACCTACAAGGTGTTCCCTTTAACACTTACCTAAGTGAAATAAATAGCATAAAATAATCTCCAATCAACAATTAACAAGTACCTCATTCATTACTGATGGCAACTGATCAACAAATTTAGTCAAGGAATTCAGTATTTCCTGCTCAGATTCTTGTAGAGTTGATCTAACAGCATCCAACATTATTTTCAATGCATCTCCTACATAGATTGCAAATGACATGCATTATCATTGTAGATACAATATGGTTAATTTTTAAACACACCAAACATTCCAACTAAGTGTTGGGGTGGTAGGGCGACAATTACCGATTGTAACAATAGAATTATATTATTAGACAATCAACAACAATTTCGGGTTTTAGACGAAGTCCTTATTTAGAAAAAAATTACCATATCATATCAAACTTTCAAAATTGGTTTTACCACCAGAATTATATTATTAGACGATCAACAACAATTTTGGATTTTATACCAAGTCCTTTGATTTAGAAAAAAAGTTACTATATCATATCAAACTTTCTAAATTCTCGACTTATTCAATCACCTCACCTCGACTAAAAACTAATGTACCACATTGTCATAAGGCTCTTGCAACACAAAGGTGTGGGGGAGGATCATTCTACACAACCCTCCCTATGAATATTGTTAGAAAAGCCCCTTCAATTACACCCATCCCTAGCCCACATTAGTTACAAACTTCTTTGGGAACTCAATTCTAGTCTAGAGGACAGCAGTTTAATTTCATTTCAACTGAAAATATGGTTTAAACAAACTTTATAAAGTTTGGACAGTCCTTACCTTATAAATTGGTTTATTAAGATTGAGTTTAAATCCTAGGTGTGAGGAGACTTTTGGAGAAGTCGACTTAATTAAGATCACCACTAACCCAATTTAGTTAAGATTTCTTTGGAGATTGTCTTAATTGAAGCCTCAAGCTGGTGATGTAGTATAACATCATTGACTCTACATATGGCTTAACTAAGCTTTATATGTTTAGGCAGTTCTCACCTTACAAAGGTTTTGTAGGGATGAGTGAAGTCCTAAAACTCAAATTCTAAGAAATATATAAGTTTATTTTATAGATTCGAGCCTATGATCAACCAGTCACCAAGGCACAACTCTATTGTTGCACCACTGAACTCACTCTCAATCACCTTGACTCTAGTAACTGGTAAAATAATAGACAGTAACATATAACAAAGAAGGTAATGATGGCAATGCTGCCATTTTTGGATAATTGGAAGAGTAAGATATCTACAGCATTACAAAACGCTGATGCAAAAGAAAAATCATTAAAAGCAAGCTGAGGAGATATACCTGATGCATTTCTAGCCATTGAATAAAAAGGAGCTGCCTCCATAACCGGCATCATTTGGCTGACTGCAGGACCCAACTGCAGGGCAGCACTGCAAAGTTTTAGAGCGCAAGGAGATGAACAACTTAAAAAAATGCTCTGTCAGCTGAAATTCAGTAAGAATATGAATAATTTGAAGAATATATTATCTCTGTAAGAACATGCGAAATTATTTCATGAACCATGTTGATTTCAGTGGTTCTGATGACATACTGGATTATATGGATAAAGACAGAAACAATCACCTACTGTTCTAGACAGATTAGATTTATCTTCCAGTAAGTTGATGGTATGCCAATAATTCTTATGTCAATATTTATAAATGTTACATTTCTTTAGCTTACTAGCCAGTTATTTCAAATGGAATCATAAAAGGAAACGGAAGTATTCCAAAGCTTATTTGCTTCCCATCTAAATGGACAGATTTAGATAATTCTTTTGCAGCAATGATGAATGCACAGGAACAGAACAAGAAATATTAAAGCCGGTTCAGGCGTGTTTCAACTTTCAAACATATTTATAACCAGTATTCATGTTTTCATCACAACCTCAATCATTTGGTACAAATCCTGTCTATACAATGAATATTTCTCAAAAAAAAAAAGTATATTCTTATTTAAGGTCATATGTGGAGCAAGGAGTGTATAACAAAAGTTCTTCAAAAATTTTGCATCCTCAATCAAACTTAATTCTAAATTTCATAACAAAAGTTCTGGAGGGAAGGTAAACACTTAACACAGCTTTTAGAGAAAAATAACCGCAAGAATGAAGAAACGGACATCAGTCTATAGTAATAGCCTATGAAGACTCTTGGATAAACCGATGTAATAGATTTCATCAAATATGAGTCTCAATACCTGTTCAAAGTATGGGACTGCCTCCGTTGCTGGCCTGTTGTTGTATGAGATTATGGCATTAGCCTTCCACAAGACATGTATACATTTTCGTCACACTCCTTGTATAAGTAATGTTTAAGTAAATGAAACTTCATAATCCTCATAATGCTTCCACAAACTAAAATTATGTTATAATAATTTAATTTGTGCACTACTACTGTTAATTAAAATAGTATCAAAATCATTCTGTGCATGTAGAAATACAATCTTTAGCTGCAGCAGTGAGAAAAATAACCAAACCTTGGGTATTTTCTCCGAAAACAAGCTTCCTGTGAGTAGTTGAAGAAGTGCACCATTGCTACAGATTTCAAAAAGAAGAAAGAAATATATTACTTTCTTGACATTAATTATAGTAAGAAAGATCCTGCCCCCAATATAATATAAGAAACAAATAACTAATCACCAAGACTAACCAAAATAAATAGTTGGGTTGTTTTTTTCTACTTAACAGCATCATAATTTTAAATTTTATTCTAAAAATGTTCATAGGACTAAATGGTTTAAGTGGTAACTATATCTAGTGACATTACTCATAAAATAAATAATTTCCTCACAAAGGAGTGTGACTTGTATTATTAACAGTCCAATGAATGCATTCACTCATATGGAAAATGATAAACTTTACAACAAATAAGGAAAGAAAGAAATTAACTATTAATACATCTCAAAAATGGGTAATATGTGTTTCTTATAATTAAGAAAAGAAAATGCACTCATTATGTTTTATATAAAGGAAAAGTGGTAGCTTTAAACACTAAACAATCCATCAACCTATGACCAACAGAGAAAAGAGGAAGGTCTTGAAGCTGAGCAGGAGACAGATTGGCTTGAGGCAACCCAGATGTGAGGATAGTACCCAAACAAGCTTGGAACCTCTCATATACTTGCTTAGCAGCTTGAGAATGGTCAAATGTCACATTATAAGGCACCACCACCACAAGAAAACCCTCCTTTGCCAAAAACTCTATTAGGTACCTGCAAATTGCAAATTAAATGAACAAAACTCATCACACCATCAATACCACCACCCACATGAGAAAACCAGCTTTCGATGATAAAGACTCAAACTTTGCATTGAAAAAAGAAAAGGGTAACAAAAATACCCGTAAGTAACTTCAGGAACAGCACCAATGAAGGCACCACCCAGGAATTTGATTATAGCTCGAGGCTTGGCACGATTAGGGGTAGGTGGTACCACCAAACAAGAGTCCAACTTGGTGTACATCTTGCTATTGACTCTGCTACTTGTGTCTCTACCAACATAAACATCAGAAACCATCTTTGTAGTCCTTGCCACCATTCTAGTGGATACAGTGCGAAAGTGGAAGAATTTGCTGAACAAACCATTAGGGTGAGTGTGCCTCAGTGCTCCAAACCCAGATATAGTTTTACTGTTCCTAATAGAGAGTATGCATTTCAAATCTGAACCTAAGACGAAGGATGAGGAAGCCATTTCCATTAGCTGTTAGATAGCAATTGGAAATTAACACACTACTTTTGAGACAGAAAGTGCAAACTGTCGTGGAAAATGAGGTTATAAAATTATTTATTATTATTATTATTATTATTTGTATAAATTTTGTGCCATTGAGTTGTAGTAATTTTAAGTTTAGTGGATGTTTGGGGAGGTTGACACATATGTAGCAGATTTGGCCACGATTTTGAGGTTTCTCTCTTTCATTGCTGTTCAATGCTTTCTACTTTTTCAATCTTTATATTTCTTTTCATCTCAATATTCTTGCACCTATCCAAAAAATGTTGTTAAGAATGTATTAAAAGATTGAATTATATATTCCAGCAATATTTGAATTCTTTTTTCATATTACACAATCAAAGAGTATTTTTCTAAAATATTATTTGAAAAATATAAGATTTTGAAAGTTGGTTGTACAATACACCATAATTAAGAGGCAAAAAAAAATATGTAAGTTGAAAATATAAAAGCTTGTTACACTTTTTGTTGGACTAATAACTTATTATGACCCAACTTGCTGGATGTTTCTTTTCGTGTCCTCATAAATTTCATCTGCACCCTATAAATTTCAAAATACCCACATTATCCTTCTTTTATTATATGTCAATGGAGTAGGCGAGGTGGAGGTGTTGCGAGGTAGATTTTAACAAACTGAAGATAATTAAGTTGGAGGTAGTTAGTTTGAGTTAAAAATATATTTATAAAAAGTTTATTTATAAAATATATGAGATATTGTATTTTGGAAGTTTAATGTTAGAATATAAAAATAAAAATTTGGAAATATATTTCATAATATACTAATAAACACTCAAAATTTATGTTTCATAACAGTGAAACCAAACTCATGTATCAATATATTTTATAAAATAAATTGACAGAACAAAAAAAGTGTGAATAGAGAAAGCATTAAGTGAATAAAATTCTCCTGTAAAGGTTTAACTTGATTGTCCTCTATAAAAATTGCTTAAGATATGAACATATATGCTTTACTAGTTGAATAACAGGTGTTGAATCCAATAAGTTGTCGAATTATTCTTTAAATTATTCTGAGCTGCATAAATTATTTGTGAAAATAAATTAAGCATGAATTGAAGTGCATTCATCAAATGCTAAGTTTAACTAATTAGCTAAATGTACCTCTTAAAAGATTCATTAAAAAATATATGGAATTGGAGGAAATTTGTTGTATATTTACAATATGCTTCATGGTATATCTGTGCCTTGCTTCTCATAATTTATTTTATTTTATTTTAAATTCTCATTAATTAATTTCTTTTACTTGCATTTTTATGTTTGTGACATTTTGAATTCTTTCTTATATAAAGAGATTCTTAATTATTTCTTATACTCCCTCTTAAGAAAAATAAGCAAGAACCTATTTAAATTAAAATAAATTAATAACTATATGTTAGCAACCAATTCACAACCTCCAATACTATATCATAAATAAAATATCAAATACAACAATACAATTTATTAAGATTCACAATAAGACTGTTATGCTAATAATGTTATGGATACAGTGACATTCATAATTACAATAATAATTTAATAACAAAGTTGGATTTGTGATTCATCATTATTTCATGTTGCATAATTTAGTTACATTGTTTCTGACAAATATTTAATGGTGAAGTTACTTGACAAAGTTTCAATGCAAATGCTTTGAATTAAAGTATCAATTTAGGAAATAGAATCTAAGTATAATACTTTGACTAAAAGGTCAACTTGAGATTAACCTTCAAAGTTTGCATAATCAAGAGACATGGCAATTTGTGAAAATCAGTGTGAATTTAATAAATTATAATACAATGTGAATATTGAATGGGTAAAATCAAACCATTGTGGAAAGTTGAAGGAAATTATGAATGTCAAAAATCTAACTTTTGTTCTACTAGTTTTTAGTGATAGTTTTGTTTTAAATGTAAGAAAGAATGTTTGAGTTTGACAACATGTGAATGTTGGAAGCAAGTACTTGATAACTAATGTTCAGGAAAGGTAAACTAATACAAATCTAAACCTACAACTAAAGAAATGTTGACACTTCTTTAAGAAACTATTTATGCAAAAAAAAAAAAACACCATTTTTAAAACAAGATATAAGCAAAAATATTTAGATATTTAATATAATTCACCTTCAATTTTTTTTAACAAAAAACAAGAAATATTTTATTTTTAACCAATTATTTGTGTAAATGATCACTTCTACTGTTTTAAGTATTAAATAATCGGAGTAAAGACTAACAAGTGTGCTAAGTTTAAAAAAAAATGCAAGTCTTTTCTTTCTTTTATTTTGAGCATCCAAAGTTTGACAAAAGAAGCGTCTAAGCTTAAGTTTAAGATATAAACATATATGCTTTATGAGTTGAATCACAAGTGTGAATCCAACAACAAATAGTAGAATTATTCTTTAAATTATTTTGAGTTGCATTAAATTATTTATAAAAAAAATTAAGCATGAATTAAAGTTTATTCATCAAATGCTAAGTTTAACTAATTAGCTAAATGTATCTCTTAAAAGAATCATTAAAAAAAAATATGGAATACCTTTCATGGTATATTTGTGTCTTCCTTCTCATAATTTTTGTTCTTCTTTTTTAAACTTTACATTAAAATCCTCATTAGTTAATCTTTTTTACTTATGATTTTTTTTTATGTTTGTGATGTTTTGAATTCCTTCTTTGTTGTTGTACTTTTTTATTCAAGAAACTTTTATTTATTTCTTATATTGTTTTTAAAAAATAAACAATAACCTATTTGAATTAAAATAAATTAATGATTACATGTTAGCAACCAATTCAGAAACCTCCAACGTTATATCATAAATAAATTATCAAATATTAGGATACAATTTATTAAAATTTGCGACACAGTCATATTGTTAATGGATTAACATTTTCAGAAAAACACTTTAACAAATTTAATACTTTGATGAATATATATATTGAAATAAAGTACTGAAATATGATATGATTTTAAAGTCATAAATTTGAGATGATATATAAATTATAATAGTTTGTGAGTATTAACTAAATATCTATACTTATAATATAATTTTTCTATCTTTAGGGATGATTTAAATCACGTAAAATACTATATCCAATTATTAGAAAAGGAATTATTATATTATCAAATCGTATGTTGGGATTTGAGAAAGTGTATCAAAATACATATGGACATCTAAAAAGGATATATGTTAAAGTTTAATAAACTTTTGATATTTTTGATTAAGTATTGTTGAACAACAAAACACAAACATGAATATGTTTCATCAGTCAAGTGAAATATTAGTGCTTTCATCTGAAAAACAATAAAGCATATTTGTTTCATCTTAAAAGCAAAGACTTTTAAGCTAATGTTATACTTCGTGAGCTTATTATATGTTATAGAAATAAGTTTTCATCTACATATCTATCAAGAAGATCTTATAAAGTTAATGTCTATATCAAAGATCTCTTGAAAATGCATTAAGGTTGTTCTAAACTAACAAGCATCTTGACACGCCTTATGTCAACCTTGGAAAGACTATCTATTGCATACAATCTACTATACTTCACTTCACTTTGGACGAAAGCCCTTTGATTTAAGTTTGATAAGTCATACTAGTTATCATGATGTTTCTTAAAGAAGATATAAACATAATGTTACATAGAGCATAATGTTTAATGCTTCTTTACTTCCTTCCGAGAATAGACTAAAGTTTAAAGGTAAGGATTTAAGTTGAAACTACTAAATAGATAGAAAAGGATTTATAACCCTAAATCCTAAGTCTCGTTTCTCAACACTCTGTATAAAGTAGTTTTCCTTTTTTAATAACAAGAAGTAATAAGAGTTGTTGAAATATTGTCAATATTCTCACCCAAAATTTTTTGTACCTTAAACTTTACAATAATACTTTTGTGTTCATTAGCAAACTAGAAAGTGTATAAATTTTATATTTGTCGAAAAACGTCAACTCTTTGTCTAATTAAATCCTATGATTGTTTAAATTACTCTTTCTTTGTAAAACCCTTTTTAGTCATGAGTAACTACATTATAAAAAAAATACTTTAGTTTTAGCTAAGAATAGTTGTTGTTTTAAACAATATTGAGTTGTCTTATCAAAAATAACTACGTTCAAAACAATATTCTAAGTTGTTAGATAGAGTGATTAAATATTGAAACAAGACTGAAGTTATTTAATCAAAAATGACTAAATCTTAACTAATACTTTGTTGTATCTATACAACATTAATTTGTCTGGTGAAATTTGATTAGTTGTTCAAGTATGTAATCTACACATGCACCACTTTAAAAATTTATGACATAAATCATTTTTTTCTTTACCCGTTAATTAAATTGTATAATATTAAATATGTACTAACAAAAGAAGGAAAACTTTTAAAAACTGAGTTTTTAGAAAAGATTTTGAGAGTTTGTAAGATTAAAAACTTGCTATTGTATGTATTTCACTAAATGCAACCTTGCAAAAATTTTAATATACAAAACAGTTGTCAATTTTTTTATATTTGACTTATTTTTCATAATATATTTTAAACTCACGTCAATCCATGTAGATTATATACTTGAAATGTTAAAATGAGGTAGATATTAAATATTTAGTAAATATTTTTAATAAATATTTTGAATATGTGAATCTATGTGAAATTTATACATGTTTACCTTGAAACATTTTATGGATATAATATAAAAGACAAATTATGTGTGATTTTATATTAAGTTGAGTAAATTTAGTATTTACAGATTTTATTTAATTTATTTTGAGTAGCTTAACCCTATATTATTATTATTTTGTGATAATGTCTTGAATTAATTTAATACATTTCTAAAGACAAATATATATATATATATATATATATATATATATATATATATATATATATATATTTAAGATGTTAAGTTTGCTTGTTGAGAAGATATTATTTGAGTTCAATACCCTACACAATATTTTTTTTGTTACAATTTATGCATAATTTAGAAGTATTTATTTAATTTAAATTTTACTGGTACAAAATAAACATAATCCATGTTAGAAATACTAGTTGCAATTAAAATTTATAATACATAAATACTTAAGCTTAAGACTTGTATTTTTATGATAAATAATTTATAGATATAATATTATATTTAACTACTGATAACTTTTCATTATTAAAATTAAATTTTGAAACAAAGATAAAAAAAAAAGAGATAATATTTTTGAAAAAAATCAAGTACAATAATAATAACAATGAGATTAAAGGAAAGTAAGCTGAAATGTTTGAGAAATAACTATTTTAGTCTAATTGTCTAATCAAATTAAATGTGATTTAATTTTTTATACAAAATTGAAATTATTTGAATTTCAAATATACACGAGAGTTCAATATGACACACAAGTGAACCAAAATATCTTTTAAAAAAAATACCCTGAACAAGTTTTGAAAATAATCTTATTATTATTATATATATATATATATATATATATATATATATATAATATTGTCATAGAATTTATCATATTCGAATAATTGTTTTTACATATCTTTAACATACCGAATACTCTAATCTTATAAAATAAATCTTATCTATACAAATTACATTCCCAAATTAAGATAATTGTTTTTTGATGAAGCAACACTGAAAAATCAATAAAAGGAGATAAAAACTTGGTTGTTAAGCCAAACACAATTTTAGTGCCACCAAAGAAAATAAAAATATCTATATATCTATATATCTTTACATCTGTATATTTATATATCCAATATCTATATATATATATATATATATATATATATATATATGATATGATATAATATCTATATCTTCAAGAATCTGTATATTTATATATCTAATATCTATGTGTGTATATGATATCTATATATTTATATATCTTGATATCTGTATATTTATATATCTAATATCTATCTATATATATACGATATGTACGTATTTATATTTCTTATAACCGTATCTCTATATATCTTATATATCTATATACGTCTATATAATAAAATAGACTAATAACATCAAACAACAAATCCCAGCAAGAAAAGGAAACAGAGTATCTTCTTGTGTGCGGTCTTTACTGTTTGCTGTGTTATTCTTATTCTTCTTCTTCTTCTCCGATTCCACCTTCCGAGTTGACTCACTCGCCATGGAGGAACACAACCACCAGCAACCTAAACCCAACAACATCAAGACTTCCGAAGGCGACCCTTTTCTCTTGAACTACACACCTTCGGATCTCCGAACCGCTTCGGAGTTTCTGGCCACGTGGCTCCCCTTCCTCTCCCGAGATCTCTGCTCGCGTTGCACTCAATCTCTCTCCGATCGCATTCAATCCATCGACCCAGGTGCATGACCCTCACTTTTCTCCCAAATTCTCGTTTTTTCCATATGGGTTTTAACCGTTTTTTCTCACGCCTTCTGGGTTCTTTAGTTTCAGGTGAAGTGACCCAAAACGACAGCCCCAATGACCAAAACGATGGTGAAGATAACTGCGACACGCATTCGCTGGGGAGTTGGAAAGACGGGGCGGAGGTGAATACCCCTGTGGAGACTCCAAGCCAGAGAATTTGTTGGGCCGACATGGCCCAAGAGGATGATGAGTTTGGCGAAGAAGAAAACACCAACAATGGGGTTACTGTTGTTGCGGGTGATTCGAATGATGCTTCTGATGTGGGTACGGTTGTGGCCGAGAAGCCGACTTTACCCAGAGAGCAGAGGGAGTACATTAGGTTCATGAATGTGAGGCGCATGAAGGACTTTATCTGCTTTGAGAGGGTTAATGGGAAGCTTGTGAACATTCTTGAAGGGATTGAACTCCATACAGGGATTTTCAGTGCTGCCGAACAGAAAAGGATAGTTAGTTATGTTGCTACATTGCAGGAGATGGGAAAAAGAGGAGAATTGAAAGGTTTGTGATCTAAATTCTCGACCTTTTTCATCCTTTTATGGTTTTGTTTATGTTTAAATGCCCTTTATGATCTTGTTATGTGCTTTTGTTTCGTTGTCTTATTGTTGATTAGTGTCACTAGAATTGAAGGGTAATTTTTGTATGTACCATAATTTACTTTCTTTACTTATCATTGTGTTCGGAGTTAATGCTTAATAGAATCAAGCACGTAGCAGAAATTGCAGTCTCTCTGCATGGCTTATTATGCTCAAATTTAATGAAAATTGTAATATCCAATTTTGCATCTATTACATGTGTTGCTTTAGCGTTGCAAGTTTAATTGTTCCCTGAGAGTATGAACTTATTAACAAGATAACGACTTCCATGAGGTAATTTTTCTCCTTAGTAAGTTTAGCACTTGTTGGGACCGATTTGTGTAAACAGAAACTTTCATAGGACTAAAGCAACAAAAGTACTTTTGTGAGTTGAATTGTATATTTACTTCTAATTTAAATTTAATTAGATTATTTGCGCTGTTCTTCTGCATAGCTGCTGCTAGTGTGAAGTAATACTATGAATTTGATGATCTATACTGCAACTTAGTTGTAGATTTATATTATTACGTGTCTTCCAACCTGTTGTTGATACTACAAACTATCAATAACGTGTTTGTTCTGTCACCTCAGTTATTCTATTAAGATTTTTTACCACTATAGTTGCTTCTGATTTGTCAAATATCCATATTTGATGCTTTTTGTATTGCTAGTTAATGACTTGAATCATTATACAGATACCATATTCGTTAACTATTGTCTTGTAATTTAACAGAGATAGAAATTTAATCTATCAGCTTAGTTAAAGGTGAAAAGTCTGGCTGCACTAGAGTCTGTAACACTAGAAAAATATGAAAGCATTGAAATACTTTACTATTTTTTGTAAATTAACCATTTTTTTATTGAAAAATATGAAAATATCGAAATATTTGACAATTTTTTGTAAATTAACCATGCAAATTAACTTCTCAAGCCTCTGAAAGAGATTAGAACCTTCAATTTACATTCTCAGTATCATTATTATCAACTAGGGGCCTAAAAACCTTTTTGATTTGAACCGGTTATGAATAAGGTCCTAACATGTGGTTTTGTCTCATTCAGAAAGGCAAGCATGTGCCTCAATGAAGAGACAGTACCTCAAACAGCCAGAGTGCTTACCCCTTCTGTTACCACACTTCACCTTCTGATGCCTTACCAAAATTTTGTAAACATAATTTTCATGTTTTCCAAAATTTAGGGCTGCCCAAAACTTAGGGAGGCAAATAATTTTGAAAATAATCTAAATATTTATTCTTATTTAGGAATGAATATGGTGGAGCTCAGACTTTAGATCCTGTGGTGGGGTCACACTTTAGATACTGAAAACAAAAATTACTTTTTTCACACCAATTTCCTTGCCTATTTATTGAATATGTTTTGTGTTGTTGCTTCTGATGGACTGAGTGATGTTAATTCTTCATTTGTTCAGAGCGGACGTTTTCGGCTCCCCAAAAGTGGATGAGGGGCAAGGGAAGACAAACCATCCAATTTGGGTGTTGTTACAATTATGCAGTGGTTAGTCTATATCCTGCTCTTACGTTTCTTTATTTTGAAACAGGGTAAAAAGTGACTTAACTCTTAAGATGCTAACATTTTTGGTTACAGGATAGAGATGGCAACCCTCCTGGTATTCTTCATCATTCAATGGTTGATCCTATACCTGATCTCTTCAAAGTCATCATCCGGCGACTGATCAAGTGGCATGTACTACCTCCTACTTGTGTGCCAGACAGTTGCATTGTTAATATATATGACGAAGGGGACTGTATACCTCCACACATAGATAACCATGACTTTGTTCGACCATTTTGCACTGTCTCATTTCTTAGCGAGTGCAATATAGTTTTTGGATCAAACTTAAAGATTGTAGGCCCTGGTGAATTTGATGGTTCAATTGCTATTCCATTACCTATGGGGTAAGTATTTGCACTCTTGTGTGTTTAATTTTTCAACTATTACTACATTTCTTGCAGTTATTTTGAGTTCATCAATTTTTTTCTTTATTTCTATAGAAGATTCAGAATCTTATAGTTAGTCTTTCTCTCCAGATCTGTACTTGTCTTGAACGGAAATGGAGCTGATGTAGCCAAGCACTGTGTGCCAGCAGTTCCTACGAAAAGGTATTAAGCAATATGATATTGTATCAATGGCTTTTAAGTTTTAAGCAAATCACAAATTATTGATCTGTATTGTTTTTGTTGAAACTTTCACCAGGATATCGATCACATTTAGAAGAATGGAGGAGTCAAAGAGGCCTTTTGGGTATGTTCCTGAACCTGATCTTCAGGAAATCCAACCATTGGCCTATGAAGAAGTTGAGCAGGAAAAGAAATCAGGTGGACACAGACCTGGTCGTAATACGAGGAGATATAGAGACAGGAGAGGTGGCAGGAATGATCCAATGGGATTTCCATCTAGATATGATAGGTTCTCAGAGCACCGTGACTCGAATCATAGTACACCCAGATATGGAAATAGGTGGAGTAGAAAGCCTGCCAGTTGACTGATGTCGGGGTATTAGGATCAAAGGTTCATGTTGGTTCACAGTTTTCTGAACTTAACAACCACATGTTGGCTATGTTCATGAAAAATTTACATCAAGAAGTGTGTTATGGTGGTATGTTCACTTTGGTTCCTGGGAAAGCTTTACACAGCAGCAATTTTATTATGATTGTATACTCAAGTTGGTCACTTGGGGTGCTGCTTTGGTTACTCTGTCTCCTAGCCTCAGGCCCTAGTGTATATTTGAGTGAATTTTCTAGTTAATAATGGTTGGTATTTGGTGAGAATTTCCTAGTTAGTACCAAGCTAAAATGTGGCTGGGCTATAATAAGGCATTTTGATATATTTTAAGCTTGATACTTTATATAGTACTGATGAGTGAATACAAAATATTCATTGTTGAGGTAATAATGGTTGCATTGTGAGGTCCGCATTCGAATTTGCTTGCTTATACTTATAAAAGATGGGTTCAAAATTGCTGTTAAACGAGATACTTTTGTCTTTTCTATGAGTGCAGATTCTATAATAATAGTTGTATTTACTGTTGTTTTATGAGGTTTTTGGTGGTAATTGTTAGTCGAATTGAGTAAGGTCCATATTTGTTTGTACTATTCGACTGAGATGGAACTTTCGTGGCAAGTTTGTTTTATCATCTGCATGATCCTTCTTAGGCACTATCTTATAGGAATGCCAATTAAAACCACAATTTGGGCTTAATTGGATAATTTATAGGAATAGAAGTTTTGAATTACATGTCTCACAAATTATATTTTCTCAATTTGTTATAAGTTTCTTCACAATTTTCTTATGAATATGTTTCGAAAGTAGCAGTAGTCATTGAACTGATCAACTCACTGATTTAAATTTTAATGGTTGAATTGGGGTATTAATAAAATAACAACAGTAATGAACATTTGAGAAATATTAAATCAGAATTTACTGATATAAAAACTAAAAATAGCACATTTCGCAAGTTTCTAACATTTAAAATACATATGAAAATTAAATATATCATACTTAGGTTTAAGTTTCAACAAAAAAATGCTCTATAATAACAAGTGTTTTGGAAGGAAAATGACACGTCTGAATTTAAAAATAAATAATAGAAAAAATATTATAATAGAATTTCCATTAAAGCCTATCGAAAATTTTCATTGAAAAAAACCCTTTTTTCTTTTAAAGATTAGTTTTATTGATTTGCTATGTACCGATATTTTCTTTTACCAATTCTCCTGGTCCAATTAGAAACCAGACATCAGATTGGTTAAAAATATCTATAAATATTAAGTTTTGTTTTAATCATGGTATTGGTATGAACTATTTCTTAACGAAATTAGTTACCAGGTATTTTCATCTCAATACGATATAGTTTATTCTATATTCAATTATATTATCACGATTTAAACTCTATACCACTTATTTGGGGATACAAACAGCTTCTACTTGTATTAATGCGGTATACATTTTAATATAAATTTATAATAATGAATATTTTAAACATATCCTATATGCATTCAACTATTTAAAATTAGTTCTATGAAAATCTTAAATAGACTAGTTAAAGAAACGCTTGAATGCTCGAGTATATGAAAAAAAGAGTAAATATTGTTCTTACTTCGATTTTTTGAAAATTTCTTTAATAAAAAACCGGACAAATAATTAATTTCTGTAAAGGTAATTAATTTTTATTTGATCTCTACACATATTAACTTGTCAAATATGTTCTTGTTGATTACTATCCCCTTATACATTCCTAATTTGATTTTGCTTTATATACATGTAGTGTATTCTTAATCTCGTTCCAATATCTGTAATATATTTTTAATTTAGCCCCTTGCGTATATAATGATTAAATTAAAAAAATTACTCATGAACCAAGCTAAGAATGTACTATTCACATAAGATCTAAATTAAAAATTGTACAAGAGCAAAATAAAAAATGGTATAAGGATCAAATTTTTATTCGTCCCTAAAAATATAAGAAATTGTTTAATATTTTGACTGTCATGTTTAACACTCTCCATTGGTAGGATTCCAACTAAACATTACAAAATTTTCATTTTAGCTTTGTTTTAAGTGGATAGTTATAACCTAAATCCACTAGGATAGGCCTGCTGATATGTTTAAGTAATAATCTTAGGTTCTAATTCTCTTGCCATTATAGTAAAAACTAAAAGTTCTAAGGGTGCATATTATGAACTATCCTTAAACCCTAGAGCAAGCTTGAAAACTTGAGATATCTATAGCTTGAAAGATTAAAGAATACAACTACTTCACAAAGGAAAAATTCACATCCATTGTTACACGAACAACCATATTATTAACCATAACATTGAATGGTTATTTAAACATACATATATTCACCACCTCGAACTGCATTTTCAGCACCTTTTCTCTCCTCTTCGGCTTCCTTTTCTCGCTCCTTCCAGCTTTCATAGGCATGATCATCAGTTCGCAGCTCATACCGACAGATGGGGCAAGAATTGTGCTCATCCTGAAATTGAACTCAATTTATATTTAAACATGCCCTTTTTAAAGAATTCCATAGTATGAAATGCACGAAGTTGATTTTAGAAGAACATAAAATTTCCAATAGAAAAGAGGAGTTAGGGACAATACCAGCCATGGCTTTAGGCACGGTGGGTGGAATGTGTGTTTGCATGGCAACTCTTGCATTTTGTCGTTTAAAACCAAGTTCTCCCTGCAAATGGCACACTCAGCATCTTTCCCCAAAGTAGCCAGGATTTCCTCTGTGAGAGTAATGACTGGAAGTTTCGCCACAACCTCTTTACTGGCAGGAGGGGCTCTTGGAGCTACAGCACCTTCATCCACCATCTAACACAAAAAGATACAGTATTTATATCTTCCTTGAGTGAATTGTAGCAATGGAAGCTGATTATAATAGACAAAATATATATCAATCAAAAGGCAAGTAGCTGGAAAGAGCTAAAATATGACCAAAGAATTAACAAAATGAGTCTAACTGAGTAAGTTGTTTATATCAAGTCGCCCTTTAAATGATGTACTAACATCAATAACAGATCCACTAAAGCAACTGCGGCATGGGACAGTAAGTACAAGGATTTAAATAGAAGTTGACTTGATACCTAGGCTGTCTGTCTGCTTTGATTCCTAAATCTATAGTGAAAATAGTACTCTACTGGACCAATTTCAAGTAGCTTCTTTTGTTAAATTTAACCTGAAGTAATTCAAGTACCAAGTAGAGCTTAAAATGGTCTTAAATGCTTCAACAGTGTCCTGGTTTGCTTATGTTCAAACAATGACTAAGCCACATTATACCTCTTTCTTGAAACTTATCCAACTTTAGAAACTCAGACAGGAAATTCAAAGCCATGTTGACATTTAAGAGTGTAAATTGAAAGTCTGATAAATGATGGTTATCAAAAGCACGTGAAAGATTTTGGATAAATACCAAGGGCACAACTTCTTCCAATCTATTTATAAGATCTTGAAGCATATGTGCTGCATCCTCTTGGGTGGTTTCATTTGCTGCAGAAGCTTGAGAGGATTCGGCACCAAAGAGTGCAGCAGCTGTTGTCAAGAGGTTTGACTGCACCAACCATTGAGGTTGTGGCGGTTCAGGATCAACCGTAAGGTGCCCCTCAAAAAGATAACCTGAATCATTGTGAAATGAGATAAACACAAGAAGACAAAGGTTAATTGTTTCAAAACCTCTGAAGGATATGTACAACTATAAATAACAAAAAATGAAAAAGAAAACATAAAGTTAAAAAGAAAATCACCTCTGTGTGCTTGATTATCTGCAAGTTGTGAAGCTAGTAGTGATGGGTTGTCATCCAGATGCAAATGTTCCCTGGCCTGAGCAATGCAAGCCTTCATGTAGTCCTTCTCAGAAGGTTCAGAAACAAGCAAATAAGCCAGCTCAAAAAGTCCCAGTCCAGCATTCCAGAAACCTGGTGCTGTATATCTGGTCTTCAACACAGTAGCAACTCGGCATATAACCGAATAAAACTGCCAAAATCAGCAACAACAGTCAATCTCCTGGCTTTTAGCTCCTCAGCAAACAATAACAAACATTTTCTTTAACATCAAAGTTTAGAGAAGTAAGGGTTGAACCCTATTCACACGCACAGGTCACACCTGAACGAGGGAGCCTCCCAAGAAAGCACAGATACAATATATGACAAAATGCAAACTACACAAAGGAATTTTTAAAATCACAAACACTATAAGACCATAATAAAGATTATATAAAATTGACTTCTCCATATATTAAAATTAGTTTATGCACAAATTAAAAGTAATAATTTGTAGAAAATATGTGAGAGAGCTTCTACAGATTAGCTTTTGCACAAAGTAATTTTCTCTCAAGGAGAAAACATGTTCACTTTTTCTTCTTATTTTTCCCTCCTTTAAGTCCTCAGGGAGAAGTTTGTGCAATCGGTCCCCCATATGCAAAATACTACAACTTAAATAGGTATCCAATTAGTGATATAATGATATTCCTATTTGTATTGCATGAAGACTTCAAAGTGTTCATACAATTTGTTTAGACGAATTGCATGAAATGCCAACGACAACAAGTTCGATCTCCAGCTACAGATTTCTCAGTTGAATCAATGATTGGCACAATAAACACTTAGCTAGGTTAACCAAACATTAATTTAATAAATTATTATTCCATACACAGCCATATTTATCAACTCAAGCAAATCAAAATCAATTCTTTGGGAGTAAACTAAATGAGACAGAGCAAAAGGAACTAAACCCAGAAACCTTACAAAATTAAATTGAAGAACGAAGCAAAAATTATAATGAGAAATTGGAACATAAATAGAGAAGGGCATACGGTTTGGCGAAGCGATGGAGAAGCTGAAGGATATGAGCTTTGGAGAAGGGATTTGAGGGACAAAACAGAGGCTTCAAACCTTTGCTTCTTCCCCAATTGCTTCTGCAATTCCTCCAATTCCTGTTTCACCAAATCCTCCGATTCCATTTCTTCGCTTTCTTTTCTACACGAAACTCAAATTCGAATTCTAATTGAAGTGGTTTTTCTTCAGATTCTGATCAAAACACCGAATTCAGAAGCTTTGTTGAGTTCTTCTTTTGCGTGTTTTGATAATTTTTATATACTTTGGAAATCGTTTTTCTTCGGGAAGAGGAAAACCAGAAGGGGGTATCGCCTACGGACGAGCCTACTCGTATCTGCGTGAATCTCCCAATTTCATCTGCCACGTCATTCCAACAAAAGATTGAGTTAATTTGAAACTACTGAATTGTTTTTACTTTAATATTGATAAAAATTAATTTCGTTATTCTTAAATGTATAAGAAGTTCTATAATTTTTGTAATTATTTTTCTGTTAAAATGTATTTAAAGATTAATTCCACAGAAAATTAGGAACTATTTTATCATCAAACTATAATATTAGAGAATAATTTGAATATTTTCTATATTTATATTTTTATGTTTTTGTCAAAAAGTAAATTATTTGTCTCATATTCAACAATCAAATTCCATCCGCTTAATTTTTCTGCGTTTTCATTATAATAGATTATTAGTTTATAGTTTTTGAAGCGGTTGTACATATCAATAGAATTATTATATATATTAATTTATAGTTGAGTTTTAGGCGGTGGGTAAAGCTGGTCAAATAGATAATGTGACTTATGGTAAATAACTCTATAAAAGATTTCATAATAGAATATAAAATTTTGGTCAAGTTATTTAAGAGATATTCTTAAGCCAGGTTTAATATAGGTCAAACATATATTTCAATGAGTTGCTTCATTTGTTTTTATTCATTTAAAAAAAATCAAAACTCATGCAAATTATCAAAATAAAATTTATTAATGATAACAAAAAAAAACATTTAATTGCATATTTGAGTATATTTTTATCAAACAGGTTCCATTTCCCTACAATTATTCAAGTTTAAGATGTTCGACAAGTAATTTTTAATAAGGTATTTCTAATATTAATTTATTATTTAACAGAAACATGATTATTATTAACCATATATACAAACTCTAAATTTTAAATCTTAAATTTAAATCATAAACTTAAACCTTAAATCCTAAATATGATGATAAGTAATATGAGTGTAATTAATAATGGTGTTGTATGTATAAAGAAATTTGTTAAGTTAGGTTTATCAAATTCATTATTTGAATAAAAAAATTGATTTATGTTTAGCTAGATTCATTTTTCAAATCGAAAATGTTGTGTTGATAACTAACTATACGAGAAGTAACATTAGTAGAAAAAACACATACTACTGTGGTTCTATAAGACTTACAATTGTGGCTCTCGAACCGCAATAAATCCATCCGCGATAAAAAGTATCAAAGTTGTCATAGCGGTTATATAAACGCGGTGGAAAATGGGACATACCAATGCGGTTGTTTGTTAACAACCGCAGTGGTATTGTTTTTCTTTGTTGAAAGAACTAAGCATTACTCTAAAAAGCGCCTGTGGCCTAATGTTGTAGTGCAATAACTAAAAGAAACACTGAATCTTAGTGTGCTTTGATTTATTAAGCATCTCAACTTTTTTACTAAAACTTCACTCGGCAGAGCTCAATTGCTTTCTCCTTCTCTTCACATTTCTAATTTTTTTTTTCTCCAATGAACAAGACTCGTGCTTATAAAAGTTTAATTTGCTCCCGCAAAATCAGAAGTCAGTGGAAATTTGATTTATATTTTTATTTAAAACAGAAAAAAACAAGAACACAAAAATTGTCTACAAGCAAGCAAGCATACAATATATTTCGAAATTACTTGGAATGATCACCCCAACAAATGAACAATCTCTACTCTTATATTAATTTCAACTACTAGATAAAATTTACATACTAATTTCTTCAATTTTAGGTAGAAGAATGTTATTGCTGATGCTGCTGAACAGTAACCAAATCAAGCTCCTTCTGGCGAATTAGCAAGACTATTCTCTCTATTTCCAGCCTCTTCCGTTCATTATAAAGCTTATCTCATTACATTTCCCTCTCCTTCTTGCTGCTAAACCTCGCCCACTTCAACCATTGCTTTTCCAATTCAAACGCCTGCATCTGATAACTCACCTGTTGCTCTTCCAATTGGACCACCCTCTTCTTCATCCATTGCTTTTTCTCCCATCCACTCTTCGTGATGCTTAAATTACCCACCCAGCAAGGTTATTAGCATCTCTCATGGTATGTTGAGGAGTTGTAATCATCGAATCATAACTAGCATCAGTAGTTGCCATTGATGTATGTAGGGATAGGAATGACACGAATAACAGCTAAAAAAACCAAAACAAGTAGTACCTATAGTAAAGTAACAACAACCACTAACATCAACTCAAGACCAACATGCAAGAAAATAAAAAATAGATCGGTTCTTCTCTCAACTTCTCCATATTTAACTACATTCTTTTCACCAAATTTTCTGCTCAAGACCCAAAAAGGTGAAGAATTGATTAGATAGAAGACACACACTTACAGTATGTAATTGCTGCCTCGTATACCCATTCTCACACTCTAGCTGTGACACCTGCTTCTGCAACCAATCATTCTCCTCTATCAACAACTTGTTCATTGCAGTGAGTTTGCGGTTCACAGTCTGAAGTCGAGAAGCCTCTTTTCTCTGCTTCTCCCTACACCTGCACACCATCCAAACCCACATCTAAGACTTATTTTCAAAACTATGAAGAGATGGCTTAAAGAATAGTTGATTTGGCATACCTTAGGTTTTGGATCCAAACCTTGATTTGCTTAGGCTCGATGTTGGAGAGAATGGGGCACTCTCTGTGGTGGTGGTAGAAGAAGAAAATGGGCTTCTTAGTGGTGGTGGGGGTCTGAGTGGTGGTGGGGGTGGCCACGGAAGCACTTCGACATGGTAGTGATGGCCGCGGAAGCACTTCGACATGGTGGTAGTGGTCGCGGAAGCAAAACCGTCGAAAGAGAAGTTGAAATGTCAAAGAGAGAGACGTGAGAGAAGTTGCTGCGAGGGAGGAAGAAGAAGAAGAAAAGCGAATGGCGAAGGAGGGGAAGAGGGCACTGCGAGGGAGGAAGAAGAAGAAGAAAAGGGAATGGCAAATGAGAGTGAGAGAACAGAGGGCACGCGAGGGAGGAAGAGAGGAAATCCTAAAAAAGGGGATACAAACACGGTTGTTAGTGGGAACCGCGTTTGTATGTGGGATACAAACACGGTTCCCACTAACAACTGCGTTTGTATCCTCCTGCAAAACAATTTTTAAATTATTTTGCAGGAGGATATGAACACGGTTGTTAGTGGAAACCGCATTCGTATCCTCCTGCAAAATAATTTAAAAATTGTTTTGCATATACCAACACGGTTGTTTTCAGAACTGCGTTGGTATCACCCTACAGTTTTCAATCTTAAATTATTTGTGGCTTACCATCGCGGTTCTCGTGTCAACCGTGCTAGTATAATTGAACTTAATTTCAAAAATGTCACCGCGTTGTTTTTAATTGTGGTTCCTTCTTAGTTGCGATGATAACCTTGAAATGTGTTTTTTCTACTAGTGTAACTTTCACTTGACGATTAAGGTGTGCTTACATGACTAAGGATAGGGTATTGAAAGAAGAAAAAAGGTGCGAAGTTAGTTGTATGAGGAAGTTTGAAGGCATGAACTTCATTGTGTGAAGAATGAGTGCAAAAAAGAATAATCGTCCCGACAAGGAAGGAATGAAAGAGAAATGAGTGAGTTCATTGTGTTTTGAGAAGGATTCCAAAAGAATGTGTGAGTTCCTTGTGTGATGAGTTAGATCATTAAAGGAAGAGAAGACAAAGGAAAAAAGAAACGAAGAAATCTAAAACAACAAAAGGGGATTCCTTAGCATTATCATCATCACATCTAGTAAGATTTAGCATTTTTTTGTGTTAAAGATTAGTTATTGATTTAAGATTTACTACTTTTCAATATTTATGTAAGGGTTTAGAAAATATAGGGTTTGTTCTATTTGAGATAGGTGTGGTTGTGTTTGATAGTTGACAATGTGATAAAGCACTTGTAATGGAAGAGAACACACAAATAGAAAATATGCTTAAGGCGAGTCTATGATAGTGTTTTGGTGGCCATTAGTCAAATAGGTTGCATCTGAAAAAGAAGACCATAATGAAAAAAGAATATATACATATTTTAATACTAATATGAATAAAGTTAGAGTGAAAATTGTATGGTTTCCAACTTTATGTGGTATCAACTCTCTGTTCACTAGATTGTTACATTCTTTCAAGCTCATGAAAATATAAGTACTTTGAGTCCAAAAGAGTATATTGGATATCTTTGAGAGCGAAGGACATGTACCAACAAGGATATTTTGTAAAATATACTTTCACAAAAATTTTGATTATTGTTTAATGAAATTTTAGTTTTATTTAAGAAGTTGAAAATATACATAGATTAACAGGCCTAATGGTTTGTGTTGGAACACAAATGAACCTGTCATGAGAGTTGTCACGTTATAAGTGTCATCCACTAGTGATACATTCGAGAAAATATACATCGAAGATTTAGTCATAAGACGTTTAAGTTTTAATCCGAAACTTTCGAAATTAGCGAACCTTAAAATTTTAAAAATATAAAATTTTCTAAAATATAAAAAATATAAAACTTTTAAGAGTTAAAAAATGTCAAACACGCAAACAAACAGTTTTCTACGAAGAACTACGTAGTCCCTGATTTTCTATCACGTATAGAAATACGTAGGAACAAGGTCGATCCTTGTCGGGTCCTTTAACTTAAAAATTATTATTTTGTTCTTATTTGTTTTTATTTCTATTATTTGGAAAAATAAACATTTTAAAAAATACACTCATTTTACTTATTTAATTAAAAGTACCGTCATAGGACGGGAGTTGTGGGGGTACTAACACTTTCCCCACACGTAACCGACTCTCGGATCTAGACCCAGTTTTTGCAAACTAGCCTTATCCTCATTCTTTGGTTTTTTTCATAGTTTCCATAAAAACTATGGTGGCGACTCCCTATTTCTTAAATTTTCAAGCTTACTTTTATTATCTTTTTCCGGATCATCATCCCCATCGTAATCCCGGTTGCGACAACGAGATTGTTACATTCTTTCAAGCTCATGAAAGTATAAGTACTTTGAGTCCAAAAGAGTATATTGGATATCTTTGAGAGTGAAAGACATGTACCAACAAGGATATTTTGTAAAATATACTTTCACAAAAATTTTGAGTATTTTTTAATAAAATTTTAGTTTTATTTAAGAAGTTGAAATTATACATGGATTAGTAGGCCTAATGGTTTGTGTTGGAACACTAATGAACCTATCATGAGAGTTGTCACGTTATAAGTGTCATCCACTAGTGATACATTCGAGAAAATATAAGTTGAAGATTTAGTCATAAGATTTCCTCATTGGGGAAACAAAAATGTCGGAAATGATCATATTTTTTAAATTTTGAGTATCATGCATTGTTATTGTCATTTTATAATATTTTCAGCTTAGTATTTGTGTTTGTGTTGTGGTTTGATTTATTTTTTATATTTAGACTCCATTGGTACTATTGGTACAAAGCTCTTTGTTTTTTTTCTTTGACTTACGAATTGGAGATTTTGTGATAGCCTCTATGGCTATGGTTATGCTTCTTTGATGGAAACTGTGAATGGATGAAGGAGTGGCAGCGGAATGGAGTAGCTCAAGGCATGGAAGACTGGGTGTTTCAATGAAGAAAAAATGATATAGAAATGGAAAGGAAGAGAAGAAAGGTTAGGCCAACTCTTCGAGGGTTCTAGGGTTCTAGGCTAACCTAGAGAGGAGCTTAAACAAGTGTGGGCTGGAAAATGTGCAACACTTTACTAAATCATTCAAGTTAAATTTCAACGAATGAGTACATCAATATATAGCTTCCCAAGTCAACCAACTTTGAGCCAAAAATGAGTGGGAAAATTCAAATTAAAAAAATCCTAGATGTAGAGTAACCAATGGCCAAATGACACTTGTTTCAAGATCAATGGATGGGGCAAGAATGGTGGAGATGGTATCATGTGGAGTGTCACACTTCAAGCATTGAGGACATGCACAAAGTGGGAAGGCTGCATGCTTCTTGCTTGTAGTGAGAACGACCAAGCTTGCTCTTGATGTCTAAAGTTGCTTAAGGTTTCAATTGGGCTTAAATGAAGCCCAATTTGAAACTCTAGGTGACTCTGTGCATTATTTTTGCTCCTATTGTGGATCCAGAATACAAAATTCAAAAGAAAAATACTGAGGCCCAATACATGGCTCAAAAATGTTGATTGAGTGAATTAATATAAGATTGAGTGTGTACTTCCTGATATATTGGTCTGTATTTATAGGCAGGTCTGTATTTATAGGTCCTTTGGGGATTAAAACTGAGTTATTTCTAATAAATAAAAATTATGGTAATAAATAAATGACAATTATAATGATTGATAGTAAATATATTAATTGTTATAAAATATATTAAATGAGAGATCAAATGATATCATAATGAAATGAATCTGGTAAAAAAAATATGCAAGTAAATACATAAATTTAAGTTATCAAGTAGATATATGAAAATTAGAATTATAAATAAATTGAGACTCTTTTCATACCAATGTCAAATCAAACAAATTGATACAAAATAAATTAATTAAAACTAAACTATCAATTAAAGATAATTGTAGATTTCAAAATTTTAAGATTTATAAGTGTACTTAGACACCTGATCTAAATAACATTTTAAAATATATAATGAAATTCGACAAGCTTTTATGCTCTTAAAAACATTTAAAATTTCAAATTTAAAATATTTGAAAAGAATGCATTTAGTTGTGAATTTTCCTACCATAAAAATACATTGAATTCAAGATGAGATAAAAGGTAACAAATACTATAATTTCTCTCTATTATTTAATTGATTAATAATAGAGTAATAATATTAAGAAAAATAAATTTCTCTCGTGACTCTTCATATGCTATATTTATAGACTTGAATATAGGTTTATTGTATCTAAGAAATATGAATTTACCTATAGGAAAAATATATTAGATCGTGCAATTCTTAATTCCTAAATATTTTAAAATTTGGATTATTTGGTTCGAACGTTTATTTGCAATAAATTTACCAATATTTTAGACTTTGAATTTTCATTTGATGTAAAGTACATTATATAATGACTTAGAACATTGTCACATTTATTGATACTTGGCATGCCTCATAGAAGAGTTCCTTTTAATTATAATTCTAAGTTCATTTTTATGTCTACAAAGTTTCCTTCTCACCTATAAAAAAAAGTTAAATCATTTGAATTTTCCATATACGCATAAATAAATCAATTTATTTTAGTTCCATTTTTCAAAAGAGGGTTTTTTCATCCCATCACAAGAGAATTTGTTTTATATTGAAATTATGCTAATTCTAACAAAAAGAAAAAAAAATATAAAATAATGTTTTAAACTTTGGTTAATACATAAACATTTCAAAATGAATCTATAATAATTTATTTAAACATGGGAAGAAATACCTACATATATACCTACCTTTCACTATCAAAGTAAAGAGTGCACCTTAAGTTATCCATCAATGCAGTTCTCAAACTAGAGTAAATCAAAACGCCCTCTATGAAACATAGAAATATCTAAATTTAAGGGTGTCAATTATTGAAAACAAATAAGTGTTGTTAGCTTTTACGTGTTTCTCTACTCGAAATATAGAGTTCTTTAACTTGTAGAGTAGAGTAGATTCTAAAAAGACTTCTAACTTTTGCCAACATATTGTTAATTACATGTTTAGATAAAATTCTTCTTAAACACTTTTAATAAAATAAAAATAAAGTAAAATAAACTTTATCATAAATTAATATAAAAGCATTTATATTGATTAGTTTTAAATTTTTAAGCTAATTTTGACTAACGAAAAAGTTTATTTCATATTTTTTTATTTACTATTTTCTGTTTAGAAATATTTATGAAAAGGTTTAATGATTTCACATATATTGAATTTAAATTAATCTTATTTTAATTTGATTATTTTTTAAATATTTTATTTGAATAAGCCAATTCAAATTTATTATATTTTAATTTTTTTCAACCTTTTAATCAATATCAACTGGACAATTCTCTTAATTAATATAGATAAAAAACAACCATAATTAATATTGACTAAAAGTTCTCTTAGTTAACATTAGAAAAAAGAATTCCCAACAAACTATTGAAAAAAAATAACATTTTTATTAATAATAATAAAACATTCACGATATACATTAAAAAGAATAATCACAACAAATGTCAATTAAAAAAAACTAATTCCCTATTCATAAAAAAGTAATCGATTGATCAAGAAAATCCTAACTAATATAGAGTAAGAATGATTTATAATAAAAAAAAGGTATAATTTTAACATTTTAAGTTATAAAATAACTCCTATTAACATAAAAAAAAAAAATTAGCCTGATATCAGAAAAAAAATATCTTAATCATGTATCAATTGCATCTAAACCAAAATCAACTTAAGGAAAAAAATGGGGAAAAAGAACATAGATTCAATAATATGAATATTTTCAAACTTTTACATTTTAAGCAAATTTGAAATTCTCCATTTTTAAATAATCCAATTACTGTGATAAAATTTTAGAATTTCAATTTACCCAAACAACATATTTTCCATAAAAAAAAAAAACATTTTAAATTCTCTCTATAAACAATGAATTACCCTATGAGAATTTAAAATTTTTTAATTGTCATCAGTTAAAAAAAGTCTCTTACATTAAGAAAATCCTTACTAATATCAAATAATAATGGTTTATAATAAACAAAAATAATTTTAACAATTTAAATCATAAAATAACTTCTATTAGTTAAAAAAATTAGTCCATATAAAAGAAAATAATCATTCATTCCAATAATATTTCGACCTTAATCAAGTCGATTACATCTCAACCAAAATCAAAGAAAATATGAAAAAAAAAACATAAATTTAATAATACAAAAAATTTCAAATTTTTACTTTTTTTAAGCAAAATTTCAAATTCTCCAATTTTAAAGTAATCCAATTACTTTTGAAAACAATTTACAATTTTAATTTACCAAAAAAACATATTTTCTCCTAAAACATTTTAAATTCTCTCTATAGAGAATAAATTACCCTCTCAACATTTTTCATCCAATCATTATGAATATGCATTTCTCTGCTTTGACTTTCACTGCACAGCACCATGATAGGTTGGCTATTATTCCATGGTGTAGTAGGAAAGGGTTAGGACACTATATTGAAGACAAGATCATAAAGTGAGAAAGAAAGAAGACAATGCCATGCACACACGTTACTTGTCCTTTTGATCTAAATAGGAAGCTTAACAACTTCATCAACAGTGTTTTGGTATCAGAAAGTATGATTTAAAACCACTATTATGCATAAATGAAAAGTCAACTTTCTTCCACCAAAAGGATTCTTAGAAAAATAATTGATTGATCAAATCATGACATGAGGAAACTCAGTATTTGAGCATTCAGTAACTAACATAGGGAGCATTCATTCATAATGCCATTCACTGAAAACATTGTACATGTAACAAACAATGGAGAGCAATACAATTTCTAAGTTAGAAATCAATCATTTGGTTAGAGCTTCCATCTCTACTTTGACACCAATCAGATCCTAGCTATTTTGCATGACAAATTCAAGCACAAGGTGGAAGAAAATTTCAGCTAGCAGAAAAGAACAACAAAAAACAGTTCAGAACCAAAATCAAGATACCAGATTGAGGCCCTTCATGTCATACACAAGCCTCTATCCTAGGCTCAAATGAGAAGGCAGACATGAACTCCATGACTTCTCCATTCATTGAACATTTGGGCAACTCGGTCCAATTGTTGGTCACCAAATCACACAGAATGTAAGTGCATAGCTCAGGGGAGTTCAAGCATATGAATATCTGATTGCCAGCTCCAACACAGTTAATATCTGCCTTCTTTCCATACCATTCTTGAGACATTGCTGCAGGCATTGCAGCAATCTGTTGCCAGCAACGATTCTGCTCATCATATTTCCACACCCTCAGACTCGTGCTCTCCAAGAATTCTGATAACAAAACAACCAGCATCTCACCACCACACTCCACAATGTCAATGGAGTACTCACTGAAAACAGGCAACAACCGGGGGTACTCAAAAAAGCACCTTGATGTCAAATTGCAAGCTACAACAGTCCCTGAGGAGCTCAAGAAATACACCATTTCTTGACCATCTTTGTGAGTAATAACCGAGGAATATTGCTTAGAAGGGCTCCTCTGCATGCTACTTGCCACCACTGTACCAGCCTTGCTGAGGAAGTACACAACATGGTCATCATCAATTGAATCACAATCCATGGAACTGTCATCAACCTCCCTCCTCAGTTCAGTCTCATCTTCCCAACAGCAAGAGCTAGAGTCATAGACTTTAAACAGAAGATTAGGGAGTTCACCCAAGACCAACACAATCTTGTAGGAGACTTGATCTCTGAAAGTTGTACTCATCACAACGGCATTGAGGGGTTGATTTTCTGAGGGGAAATGCAGTGGAGGGAGTTCACTACAGGATCCGGTCACTGGATTGCATACAACAAAGTTTCCTGAAGGTTTGCGGTAGCAAACCAGGCCACCAGAGGCTGCAACAGGCATGCAGTTTGTGTTAGAGTCTTCTAGAGGAAGACGCAAGTGATTGAGTTTTTTCCAACTGTTTTCAGCAGCGTCAAAGACAATGGATTGGTTGAGGCTGGGAGAAACCATCAGAAACCAAGGATCCCTTGAGGGAATGTGTGAGCAGGCAAGCTTGAAACTCACAGAAGCAGCAGCTGACTTCCATCTCTTGCACACTGAAGTAAGGCGGAAGAAGGAGGAAGTTGGTAGCCATGAAAGCACCCTCTCTAAGAGATCTTCATTAAGGTCATCCAGAGAAAATCCGTTGAAGAGTACGTCCTCTCCATTCTCTGGACACTTTCTCTTCAAACTGTGTTCCATTGACCACAAATTCGGAGGAAATAACTGTAGAAACAACAAAGGGACTAAATGTTATCAAAAATTCAATTTTTTTGTTCACTTTAATAGCTTTTGGCAATAATAAAGGCCAATTGATGTGAATTGAGACTTCCTAATCAAATGGGTAACACCAAAAGTTATTTATCTGCACCCAAAAAGATCAAAATTTTCCCTTTCTTTCTGCAACCCCTTGAATTTGCAAGGCTCATTCTTGAACCAATTAAAGTAGAAACCCGTCCCCCACCCAAAAAAAACCCTCACAAGCTATACTTTAGAAGCAAACACGAAACTTGAGACTCAAAAATCCATAGCAATTTCCTTCTTTTCCTTTTCCCGACTAACCCTACTGGTAGAAATCATGCTCAAGAAAAGAAAATAGTAGAAACAGTTACTCCAGACAGAAGGGGTTAGCAAAGAGCAGAATAATGATGAGAGAAGAAGAAAACTAATAAAGGTTTGATAAGTACCTGATAAGAGAAGTGAAGCAGTTGGTGGTATGTTGAGAGTTGATAGGATGGAAAATCGAAGCAACAGAGAGTGAGTGAGTGAGTGAATGTGTTGGAGAAGACAATATTGTGTGTATAAAAAGGAGTTTGGAGGAGGAAATCAGAAGAAAGTGAAAAAGGGGAAAAGGGAAAGGGAGGAGGAACAAGTAGGAAGAGAGGTAGGAAGCTTCCTGTGGAACTCTTTTGGTTGGATATGGGAAGGTTTGACACTTGAGACAGTATCATGTGATGACAAGGCACACCACACACCCGTGTGTGGCTCACTCATAAAAACATGAAATCCTATGCCGTGGGATTAGATAAGGAGAACATAAGTCGTTGACTTTGGATAATGGCCTTAGAGTGGCTAGCTACCTATGCTTTGGATTCGGGTTGAAAATGGGAAAAAGGGTGCACTCAGCATGCAAACAAAAAACTGCTGGGGCAATAGTTTAATCATTTTAGGGTGCATAAAAGAAAGAGAAAGGACCACTGAGTTGTTTCAAAGTGGATATCAATTTTGTCAAAGGGAAGAAGGGTTGCAAAACTCGTGTGGTTTTCGGCTGACCTTCCTAGAGCAAAAGCAAGAAGCAACCCTCTATTCTTCTTCCCTTTTGGCTCCTCGTTGAAGAATCTTTGTCTTCTTTTGCTTTGCTGTGTCGTCTTTGTACAAGTCAATGCTCAAGCCCCATCCACAAGACAAGTATTTTTTATTGCAACAAACCAAAGGGTTGGATTAGTGTGGAAGGGCAAATGGTGAAAAGCAAAAGCCGTTAATTGTGATCTTTTTCTTTTGCTGCTCCTCGTGTGCTTTCACTTCTAGCAGATGCTCGCACAACCAAAAGCCCCGCTGAGGTCTTAATCCACGCATGATACAACCTCATTTTCTTAAATTAGCCTTTACCAAAAGAAGTAGATAAAGCCTCCATTCAACTTCCTTAATTGGAATCTTCACAGTTTACTTCAACAAAACTAGTTCATGGACTTCAACAGCATAATGGATGCACCATTAAGGATCAAAGTTTATAAACCAGATCTTAGATATTTGTTTTTGAAGTGCAAGTTCATTTGTTTTCTGTTTCATTCTTTAAATAAGTCTTTAAATAGAATAATTATTTCTAAATATTAGAATAATTATTTCTAAATATTAGGATATAGTATTTTAGTTTTTTTAATCACAACTATTACTCCTAAATTTTAGGGGAAGTAATTTTTATTTTTCTTTTTATAAGTATTATAAATGTTATAGAAATTGTAAATGTAAGTTATTTTTAGCTAATAATAATATATTCTTTTCCATATATTTTCTTTCAATTTTGTTCATTTTAATTATTTTATCTGTTTTTATTTTATAAAACCAACATCAAATACATAACAAAACACAATCCAGTTTCAAAATGAAATGTCACAATATTTTTTTTAAAAGATCTCTTTCTATCTTTATTTCATGAAATAATCTATAATTAGAGAAACAGAGAGAAAGATGTTATTGTATAAATTTATATTCAAAACATTTCTCAATTGAAAAAGATATTTTTAGATGTAACTTTTAACATGATAGTGTTTTGAATTTTATAGGAAGCTGAAAATTTTCATGGGTACCATTTCATAATGCTCGATTTAGATCTGTGTCAACATTTCTAAAATTTTGAAATTATAAATATTATTTAAAAAAATTGTCTTCCAAGATAATTAAAAGAAAGAAAGTAACAGTGGAAATTTAAGGCAACCAAGAATAATTCTGTTTTTCTTATACAAAGGAGAGAGATAAGGACAAAGGGATTATATTCTATCAGAAAAAAAAAAATAGGAAATTCAGCTAGAATTGTTACAAATAAGATCCAAGGTTATTGCAAATAGTGAAACCCCGGACAAAAATTTCCCAACTCACCACCTTTTTCGATGATGGGATAATTAAATGATAAGAAGAAATAACAAAAATAGCTGCACCATCGCTGATATTTCAATTTCGTTTGTCATTTCAGTGGGAAGAACCGATGCCAGAAATTTCTTTGTCACCGTCTTCAATTGGAATAGAAGACTCGTTTGAACTGACATATCCGTTACCATAATATGTATTATCTTTAACCACAGCTATGTGTTCAAAATCTTCTTCCATGTTTCGATGATCTCTTGAAACAGAAGAATGTTTATCGAAGAAAGAGTCATTTGGTGAACCAGGAGAAGGGTCAGATGACCTAACCATATCAGTATTATCTTGCTCTTCCATGCAACCTGAAGTCTCTTCAAATGATCTGTCCGTTATATCTATATCCCCCAAATCATTGACGGTTTGAGAAAAAGACACAGATGTTGATTCAACAGCACAAGAAGATATTTCATTCGCAATACCAGTTGAATCAATATTAATCATGCCCATATCCCCAAACTGCTCTATTTTGACTTCTGAGTTTAATCCAGCAGAAGTCTCGCAGTCATATGTGGAAGAAACTTTCGAGTCTGGACTATTATCAGATGGCAAAATCTCAAAACCGCTACTACGAGTCAAAGTCTTCATATTCGAGAGGAGGCATTCATCTTGTTCAGTTTGTCCAGGCTCCACCTCCACTTCTGTTGTTTGAACTTCTGCTATCCCTGAAGATTCAGTAGTTTGAATTTGAAGGCCTGATGGCCGGGCACTACACCTGTCCAGGATTAAATTGAAAATTGCTTTACCACTTTTACGAGAAAGAAACTGACAAATATTATCAATAAAAAAGGGCAATGCACGATGAAAGATAAAGCTTGACAAACAAGTAAACACCAGAACTTAATCTTTTCCTTGATGGTGTATATACAAAATGAATAAAACTTTAATTAATCTATGAAAGTTGGCACCAAATGAATTCAATCCTTAAATATTGTCAATTACCAAATTGCATCCCTAACTTTAACAACTGTCTATCAGTTAGTTACATGAAAATGCATCATTAAAAATTGTGGCTAACATTACCTAATCTATTAATTGGATAAAGAAACCACCAGTCAATTTGGTCCAAAGATGGTAGGGACTAGATTTATAATGCACATTAAAGCCAGGGACCAAAATTAACCGATAGTTAAAAATTGAGCAAAATACGGCCCATGTTAGTCATCAAAATCACCTAAAGTTGTAGTCAAGCTCCACTTGAGACAATGTTAACAGAACCCAGCATTAGCCTTTAACAGAATCACAACAATACCTGCTATACAAAAGCATGTATGCTCCCTGAGAAAGTACCTCTTCCAACTCCACAGTAGTAACCTGAGAAATGTAAAGGAACACAAATGAGGATACTGACGGTTTAAATTAGACAGGGTACTCGATTACCAAAAAGAAAATCAAACTTGGATTACGAGACAAAGAAATCTACCTTCCAGTCATCAATCCTATACCAGTTCCCCAGGAAGTCCTTGATGTAGCAGATGTAATGACCAAAAAATGAAGCATTTAGCATATCAATATGTACTACAACACCATACAGCTTATAAACATCAGATCCATCTCCAGCTTCACTCATATAAGGGCTAAGATTTAAAGTCTCGGGGAACGCTATTCTCTTGTTAAGTTTCCCAAACCTTCCACTCTGCATGTACACAACACCCCGAAAAAAGAAATGAGAAAGTTCACAAAAATAATCAACAATTCAAGCCTTTCATGCTTCCGTATACAAGTATGCCGTATGAAAGTCTAGATGATATTAAGTAAGACCTGAAATCTTTTCAAGGCGATGGTAAGAATATTTGGAGCGCATTTCACAGTAAGGCGTTTCCATGCCTTGACATAATCCTTGCACCTGACAAGCAGCAGAAAAATTCTTTAACAGGATATTCCTAACAGCAAAAACATATTATCGAAAGCACATATTTGAATTCTATTTTAGTTGAAAACTTCCATTCCAGTATTGAAACTTTTCCTATTTATTAAACTTTTGCCAAATTGTAAGTCTCAGTTATCCAAATACACACATCAAAATTTTTAAAAATAAAAATAAAATCAAAAGCTCGCATTAAGCATGAAACAAACTTGAATGGACCAAAAGAAACTGCTAAACTAAAGATAATTTTATAGTTAATTAAGCAAACACACATTTTGCTATAGCAAGAAAACTACAAAGCATCGTCATAAATCAACTTCAAGTTTGTAATTTGACACGAGATCATATAATCACCACCTTCCAAATTCTTTAATAAAAAGCAAAACCAAGAGCACAGATGAGTTGAACTCAATAACATCCATAATTGAATCCAAAAAATGTTTGTAATTTTTTCAGTAACACATAATAATTATCATTTTGTATCATTAGTAAGGGGACAGGGGTCAGTACAAAAAGGTTCTATCATAGATACATAACTTTTATAGACGGCCAAAAGTCTTATAAGCCGATATCTTGATTATCAAAATTAAGAGATGAGGTAAACTTTACGCAGATGAGATTCATTCAGTGACTATATTATAGTCTTCAATTCGAAGCCCAAATCTGGAATTGAGTTTCGAAGATAATAATTTAGGTTAAGTTATTACATTGTTAATAATTTAGTTAATTTATTAGATTGTTACTGTTCATGCTTTACCACTACAGAAGATCACTGTGGACTTAATTTTCTCCCCAGACTGAGGAGGGCTAATTTCCCTCAACTCATAATTTAAAACCATCATGTTATGCTCCACATTCAATTCATCAAACTACAAAAACAGTTATTATAATTAATATTACTGTTAAAGGATGCTAACATCAATGGCGAGAAAGAAATAGCAATGTTATATTAAACATTGGCATGGTAAATGGTACAAGTATATTTCAACAGAAAGAGTAACCTTACCCCTCACATTTATACATATTTTCCCCATCAAGTCGCTCCCTGGCAGTAAACTGATCTAGACATTCCTCCAAGGAGGCAGCATCTCCATGAATTTCAACTGTCAAATCCATCATATTTTCATACTGCTTTGAAATCTTTTCACATTTTGTGCAAACCACCTATTTAGTTTCAGAAGAAAAAAGAATAAACAGACAGCCACATCCATGTCAGTATCAAAATAGAAAATTGCATTTTTTTACATTATATAAGGCTTTATTCCCTAGTACAGAAAAGGCTTCTTCCATTAATTCCATATTGCACAATAAACTCAGCATCTAAAGTTTTGATAATGGAACGAAGAGAAATAAAATTCAGCCTCTGAGCCAATTTCTTCAAAGAGAACAGAACATTTCAAACTAGAGACTTTGGGAATATCCAACGATCCATGTTTGGTTCAATCTTTGTTTCTTTACTTTTGAAATCAATTCTGTAAAGGGCAGAACTTGCAAACAGTTTTATGGAACAAGATGTTTTTATAAGAAAATTGGTTATGTAATTTGATTTCCCGTGTTTCTACAGATTGAAATTGTAAACAAATATCACCGTTATCATAATCATATGGAGTTCGAAATAGAAACAAAATAGGTTATTAAATTACTCTAAAAAGTCAAACCTTAAATAGAGGTGCAAATTATGGACTCCTATCTCTTAAGTTAGAGAATTTATAAAGTTCAAAGATAGATGATAAAAAATAAAGCAAATTTCACTTCATCCCATGCCAACATAATTTTGCATTATACATGTAATCAAACAATATAAAAGTAACAATAAAAGCTTATTTCAAACTGATTAAATGTCCAACCTCAGATTGTAGACGGCCACCAAATATGTGTTGAATAAGGGTAGTCTCCTGGAGGTTAGGAGGGACAGCTTTTTCTCCACCAAACTCGTCAAGGCAAACAGATTGCATGGTATCAATGGAAAACCTACAAAAAAAGTATCGGAAAAATTACCTTCTACATTTACCAAAAGAAATATAACAGCAAGAGATTATTCACAACAGACAATGAACAATTCGCTAAAAAAATTGAAAGTATAACAAAAAAATGAAAACAAACCTCATAAACTCGTGAGCATCCTCTTGTCTTCCATAGCCCAGAGTACCACCAATATTGGGCAAACGAGAGAGAATATTCACAGGAGAAAACACCTCTGAACTTTGCCTTGTTCTATCAACATGAATTTCAAATTCACATAGAAAGCACCAATCAATACAACCTGGAGAATAAAAAATGATGACATACGCATGAGAGTGGTTGAGATCACAGCAATAATGGTCTGAGATAGGACATTACATTCTCTGCGGTGACCCTTCTCCAACAAGTAGGCAACAAGTGGCTTTGTGAATGAGAGGCACTGTAGAACCACATTTGCAAAGCAACTAAAAAATTGCAATAAATGTAAATTACTTCCCATATCCTCGATTGCAAATATAACGGATAGCACAATAAGGTTGAAGCTCAGTCATGAAAATGGGCAAACCTGTTTCCACAATTCAAGAGCCCACAAGGAGGAAATCCTGGCTTGTTCCAGTTAAAAAATTTGACAAATTCATCATAGGGAAAAAGAACCTAAACAAGAAAAGGTATATATTTTAATGTGCATGTGAGAAAACAAACCAAATTTAACTCTGTAAACAAATAACATCAGAGACTCAGGCACTTTAGGAAGGCTCCAGAAGGGGTCAGCAACTCGTGCTGATTGCCCCGTGAGTAAAGAGCACAACATTCTAATGTGACTTCCAAATATCAAGGGTCTAAAGACCCAAGCCAGAAAAGAAACATCAAGAGCACATCACTGTTGCCTTATGAAGTTGAGGAGAGGCACACCTTTGGTAACTTATTGATTATCACATAAAAATTCTAAAAGCCCAACAATTTACCATTCTGATCATTGAAGCTAAAGGGGTAAAACAATAAAACCAACTTTGGTCTTTCAGGTCCCTTACCATCAAGTAGATTAAGGTTTTGCAAATCGGAAATCATAATTATATAAGACTAATGCAAATACGCACGCATTAATATTTTCCTTTTCTTAATTGGAAATCATGATCTTATAATCTTAGTATCATGTGTATTTACTAAATATGGAAGAGTACCGGAAAATAGTCACACACACATGTATTAGTATTTTCCTTTTCTTAATTGGTAATCATAGTAAGATATGCTTATATATTGTGTATTTACTTATAAGGAAGAAAAATGCAAAACAGTCACAAGTATGACTATTTTCCCTTTTCTTAATTGGAAATCATAATCTTATATTTTTATTATCTTGTATAATAACTTAAGAAGGAAGAGTAACGCAAAATAGTCACGTGTAACCTTTTCTTCCCCTAACATGAAGATTTTTTTTTTACTTCGCTGCATGCATTGTGCTCTTAAGGCAATAAAACCTAGCACCACAGAGTAGACCTTTCCTTTTCACTACCAACAGTAAGCAAAACACATAACATGAATTTGTAATTACATCCACAAAAGAAGCTTACATCATTAGGCTGCTTGATTGGCCTATAAACTGTTCCACTACCAGGTACCAGCGCGATCGAAGACGAGTTCTTTCTCCCAGCAGCAGAAGACTTAAACCCACTATTAATTACCCCATTTTGAGCCGGGCTTTTTGCACTGACTTCACGAAAATCCTTGCATACTGTCTTATGCCCAGACCTCCAATGCGACTGCTGGCATTCTTGGGAGCTGCAAACTCCACACAAACATATACAAATTAATCCAGCCACCCCACCCCTTTCCACACAAATAAAAATATTTTTCCCACCAAATTTCTTAAATATATATATATATATATATATATATATATATATATATATATATATATATATATATATATATAGATATATATATATATATATATATATATATATATAGAAACTCGTCAATTTTATCAGCAGAACCCACATTCATATCATGCTCAATTAATAACAAGTAACGACCAAAACTTCCGAAAAAAAAAGAGCTACATTGGTAACTATATTATTAGTACGAAAAATCTATCAATATTTTCAATGACTAATCTCTACAAGAGAATCTAACCACTTTTAGTATGTAGGCATAGAATTTTCGTCCACAGTACTCCAATTCAAAACTTCACTTAAAAATTTCAAACAAAGTTCCAGTACTATTCAAACCACCAACACAACTGTACATGCTCTAAATTACCACAACATTAAATATATACATAGATAATACGTAAATAAATTAAAAATAAATAAATAGATAAAACGCCTGGTAATGATAACGATCACATTGGTGATTGAAGAAAGAGCCGCACCAATAGAGGACAGCTTTGCAGCGCGAGCACTTCTTGGAGGAGGGGGTGGCGCAGACGGCGCAGAGAGAATCGTCGGCGGAGGAGAGAACGCCGGGCATTGCGTCGGCGAGGGCGTTGTGGTGGTCCCCTTCGAAATTGGCGTCGACCTCGAAGTATTTGGAAGCGGTTGACTTGACGAAAAAGTGAACCCCAACGGCCACGACGATCACGGAGAGCAACAGCTGCAGGAACCAATTCAGATCCCACGACACTCCAACCACAACAAGCATCTACGTCGTCGTCGATTGCACCCCTACTCCGATTCTAGGGTTTTTCCATCGATCGCGCAAAACATCACATCCTCCAATTAGGGTTTTCTCCTTCTTCTTCAATATACTTATATTCCTCTTCCAATCTTGTATCTTCTTCTACCTATCACACACACTCTCTCTCCTCAATTTCTGTCATTTGTATCAGGAACTTGGAGATGCATATATAATAAAAAAATAATCAATATCAATTATTATAATATTATAATAATAAATAAATAATATCTTACTCTAATTATAATATGTAATAACATAAATATTGTAATATATTATAACTGTTTTTTCTTGGCTTTCCTGTGACACTGCTTCTTTCTAACTGAAACATTGAATGCCCCACCATCATGTAGGAATCCGTTTTGGGAGAGAGAAAAGAAAAGCGTGATAATAATAAGATCCTCATCAACATCAAAAACGGAAAAGTGTGAATAAATTATAAAATCATAATTATTCATTAATGATTTTTGTCGTCCGTTATTCATTTATGATTAGAGGTTTAATAGGCTTGTGTTTGTAGATTACATCGTAAAAATTATAAATTCCTAAAAATATAATAATAAAAATTAACCCATTTATTGTGTATACTAATTTTAGATTAATATTGTTTTAAGTGTGTGTGGATTCTTTTTTATTTTTCTTCTTGTTTTTTAAAGTTAAATTCCTAGTATTTGTCTCTTATTTATTTCCTAGTTACCTCCTAAAAAATTGATATATTTATTTCGAATTTAAAATGATTACATTTACATGGAATGAGTGCTATAAAAGATATGGATGTTACTTTATCAATAATATAAAGTATTTATTTTAAAATAAAAAAGTGAATACTATTTGAAGAAACTTGAAACTATTATAGTTTCTCCTAATATTTATAACAAAAATTTAAAAGATAAAGGTAAATGATTGGTCTTATTCTCAATTGATCGATTAGTTTACTTTTTCTCTTACACTGGTACTAAAATTCATATGCATTTAGTTTGGAACAAAAAAAAATACAGACGAAATGGAGAAAAAGGTGGAGAAATAAGCAAATTTTGGAATCGTGCCTTATTTGGAAACGAAGAAATTGAGAATAAAGCAATAGGGCAAAAAAATGAGAAAATAAACGTAACGGGTAAAACATGATCGATAATTAATTTTTTAGGTTAAAATTTATCTGAAGTTTATACATATAATGAATTAGATTTCATCTATTATTATATATACATATTCATTTTCACTTTTTTTTTACATGCTTACTTCTGCTCTCTATTTAATCTCCTCTCTTTATAAGATCAAATTTAATTATATTAGAGATATAAGAAATGTTTTTTGAAAAAAAAAATCAATAAATATGTTTAAGCGTTTTTTTTCACTTCAACAAAAACTTTATTTGAATAAATTTTCCATTTTCTCCTATATATTATATTCCTTTTTCTTTTATTTCTTTGAAATATTCTAGTTTCCTTAATCAAGTATGAAATAGAAATGTAGTATTAATCTTTAAAAAAAAAAGTATGTAATAGAAATGTAGTACTAATTTAAAAAAAAAAAAAAGTTGATGGTATAGTTTAAGTTTTGAAAATTTTGTCAACCTATAGTACGGAACTTTGATTGTTTGTAAAAAAAATTATAGCATATTACTTCTTCTAAGAAGAATTAATTAAATGTATTTATTCATTTAAATTTTGAATATTATATATATATATATATATATATATATATATATATTTATTTAAATTTTTTATATTATATATATATATATATATATATATATATATATATTCGATTTTAGATTAAATTAAGGATTGGAAAAGTATTTGTTTAGTTTGAATTAGTTCTTGTGAGAATTTATATGCAAAATAAAGTGTTTTCAAACATTCATGCAGATTAGAATGGATTTGGTAGGAAAAGTTTTAATCATTAATTGACTAATCATTATTTAAGTGTCAGTTATAATTGTTCAAGTGACAATACTCATTGTCAAGTTGTGATTTGATGTTTGAGTCAGAGAGATATTAAAACAATTATTTCTCTTCTAAAACTAAACTTCCACTTGTCAAGTTATGATTTAATGCTTGAGTCAGAGAGATATTGGAACAATTATCTCTTTTCTACAACTTTCATCTGTCTGTCAACTTATGACTTGATACTTGAGTCAGAGAGTTGTCTAAAACTCCCATTGTGCAAGCAACAAGCGATGGTCATGTCCTCAAATGACAAAGTGACACCTAAGCAAGAGATAATGTTAATTCTCTTTCCATTGGTCACTTAGAGTGTGTTTGGATAGACCAATTTGAGGGGATTTACTATTCAAGAGGATAAATTTTAATAGATGAAGGTTGTTTGGTTAACCTAATGTGGGAGGATGGATCATGGGAGAGGGGATTTACTATTCAAGAGGATAAATTTTAGTAGATTAAGGTTGTTTGGTTAACCTAATGTGGGAGGATGGATCATGGAAGATTTGTAAGATGGGATCTTCTTTCATGTGAAGAGATTTGAAAGGAATTTAAAGGGATGAAATTGGAAATTACGAAATAACCCTATTAGATGGGGTGGAAATTACGAAATACCCTTATGAGTGGGTGATGAATTTGAAATACAATAAATGCTGCAGAGTATTTTGAAGTATTGATACATGACTAAAACAAAAGGTATTTAATAAAAAAATACAAAATATTATTTATATTTTTACTAATCATTATTTTAAGAACAATTAATTATAAAATGATTAAAAATAATCAAATATAACATTTAATGGTAATCATATATATGTTAATAAGAGTATTTAATTTTAAATAATTACTTTTAACTAAATGTTATCTATTAATATTATTTATTTCAAATTTAAGTACATCTTTCATTTGTTTTAGTCAATTTAAATAGATTGTTTATATAGTGTTATTATAACTTATTAATATTTTTATACAAATAAAATAAGAATTCAAAAAAAAATTCTTATTTAATCTCTTAAAAATATAGTAAAAAAATATTGAACTTTTTAAGTAAGAGAATTAATAAAAAGGTAAATTTAGAAAACATTTATAATTATTATTAATATGTACCAGTATCCAAGAAATGTAAATTTCTAACTATTTTTATTTAGACCAATAATTTTAAAAGTTTCAATTTAAGTAAAATATAAAAATAATTTATACTTACAAAAATAACAGTAAATCTTAATAAAAAAATAGTTTAGATTGTAGGAAGTTTTTTTTTATACGGATTTCAATTAATTGTAATTTAGACTAAATTGTATATTTTAATAGAATAATAAATTTGTGATTTTATTGCATTACTTAGGATTTATGATTAATTTTAAATAATTTAAAAGAAATGTTTTAAATAATTTTAAATAATTTTAGTAATATTTTTTATATTAAAATCAATTTAATTCAATTCATTCTAATTTTTTACCATCTTATTTCACAAGGGTTAATCAGTAATTTCATAAATATATCAATTAAAAAAATAAAAACAAATATATAACATCTATCAAATCATTCTCAAACTTTCATAATCAATCTCCTCAAATCCCTTCAAATCTTATCATTCATCCATTAATCCAAACAACTCTTTCATCCCCATACAATCTACTCAAATCCTTTCAATTCCACTCTCCTAACCAAACAAAGCCTTAGGCACAGAAAGAGGATGTTCTAGTGAGAGAGGTCAAAATAGTTATCTTATATAGAGTTAGGAAAATAATCTTTTGACAATTGTAACAACCACATTACAACTCACTTTTAAGGATATTATAGTCAATATAAAAAAAATTATATTTATGAAGAAACAAAAAGAATGAAGGATAAAATAATAGTTATAAAGTGATTGTAACATTTTATGAGTTGGAAAGTGCATATAAAATAAATATATGTGATGAAATTATATTATATACATGATGTTATATGTTGTGTGGTACCTAGGATGTTATCATGACTTATTCTTGTCATAATAATAAGTACAAGATTGATTTTGGCTAAAAAATAAACATAATTAATTTTAGTTTAAAAGAAACATTGGTCATTATCAACAGAAAAAATATTTGAAGCCAACAATCCCTTAACCATAGTCAAGTCAGACAACATATTAATCTTAATCAAATTAAATGTGCCTTAACTAAAATTTGGAGATAATATGAAAAGATACAAAAGAGATGAACCAATATAGATACTTTAAAAAAATAAATAAACTTTAAAATTATTTAATTTAAATTATTACTTTCACACATTTCTAAAATTTTAATTTTTGAAAATTTTATATCAAAATAATATATTTTGTCATAACTGGTAACATCCTATACTCAAGAAAAAAAAAAAAAAGAACGTCAAACTCATTTTTGAAGAACTCATACACATAATGAAATTTTTTTCATTTGTAATAGGTTTTCATGTAAACCTTATCCTTGACATCACATGCATCCACTATGATAAA
>Ga0209700_101248_pt1 | contig 52103 bp, 15 predicted proteins | sample SiratroredBW_FD_187528 | JGI IMG/M metagenome (GOLD analysis project Ga0209700, IMG submission 187528) | Root nodule microbial communities of legume samples collected from California, USA - Siratro red BW (SPAdes) (version 2) | ecosystem: Host-associated > Plants > Roots > Nodule | place: USA...
TATATATAATTAATAATTATTAAGTACGGAAGACAAATTCTTTTTTATTAAAATAAGAATAATAGCAAATTTTTCTCCAATATATTTATCTTTATTATATAATATATAGTACAGGAGTGCAGCCACCTGTTCCTATCTGTGTGAATGTGGCTGGGGTTGAAATTAAAGTTATGTCCCACAAGAAAATGCAAACCGAAAATAGTGATGTTTTTCCAATTATTAACAGGGAGAAAAATATTCAATTAATATGGATCATACATCACACATGGAATTATTGATATATGAGAAAGAAAAAGAGATGAAAGAATAACGGCTTCATTAAGCAAACAGAATCAGAGGGTTAAAGGATCAAAACTTGATGATGAACCATAATTTTGTGATGAATTGTAAGAATTAGAGGTGTTGTATAATGTCTCACTAGTCACGGACGGCATCTATATATTGTTTGCCATCAAAGCACACTCAGAAGTGCATGTTTAGATTGGGATCTATAATAGCCATTGCAGTTGCTATCATCACCTCACCCCACATAATGAATTCACCCTCATCACAACAATTCAATCAAATGAAAGTAACAACTCATTTTGTACTTTATCAACCCTAATAGGAAACTGGATTGGATCAAGCAAGCTGCATGCCCATTATTAGTATCATGTGGGGTGGCTTTGGCCTTCAGTGTGAGATGAACAAAACCACACAAAATTTCTAACTCAAGCACAATCTTTCCCAGTTTCACTCATGAGAAGAAAAACTAAACAATGAATTGTGTTAAAACTCTAATCATCATACATACATACATATATTATAAGAAACATGGCATGTACATGATTAATACTTTATATGAGAGAATGCATGATATACATAGGAATAAGAGTGACTGACCAGGAATATCCCAAGGTTCACACTTGTTAAGGTCAACATCTATCATGAGAAGGGAATCATTGTGGGTGACCTTCTTCATCAAGTAATCACACACAAGCTCTTCATCTCTTGGATGGAACCTGAACCCTGGTGGCAACTTTGCCTCTACCATGCTTATGTTGCTCATGTTTTGGTTTGAATAAAGGTGTGGATAGAAGAAAGAGAAAAGAGGTTGAGAGTTGAAGTGAGAAATTTGGAGAGGTATAATAAAGGAAGGAGGAGAAGAAAGGAGTATATATAAATGGAGAGGGATCACAAGTGGCTAAGTCAACATGTAATTGTTTGCATGGAAGAAGGGTAGGATGGTCATTAAGTTCTGTGTCTCAACTCAATGAATGATGATGATGTGCACAACCAATCACTGCCAACTCCCTTTAACCTATTTTCATCTCTTCACCATTTATGTGCTTCACATTATCACAAATACTACAAAATCATACTTTTTTCACACTTCCTAATTATTCATTCATCAAAATTTACATCTATGATTTTTATTCTTATCAAGATATTTTGTGCCACTTGAATAATTAAAGATGAGAAAGTTTTTTTGGATTCTGCATCATAGGTCATGTTAAAAGAAGTATAGAGAGATAAACATAAAACTTTAGCAAGACTACATCAAATTTAACTTTAACAAGATGACTATAAATTTGTGATGAAAAATGAAAACAAAAAAGAAAATAGAGGATAATAATTAGAGAGTTGGCACATAAGCAGCCAGTCTCAAATGAACACAGGGGTGATGAGAGATGACACAGCCATCTATTTTAATTTTGTCCACTTGTGCAGGATCTCTCTCCCCTTCTATTGATTTATTTATTTTATTCTATGTTTTGTTATTTATCTTTGTCACAAACTAATGCACTTTTGTTCATATGCTTTGCCCAAAACTAGAAATGTATAATCTCTCTCTCTCTCTCTCACCTTTTGCTTTTCAATTGTATTCATATTGGTTGTTGATAAGCTGGCATCCATAGGAATTTTCTTGAATGACCTTTATTTGGAACAAATCAGAGTCATTATATTCATATTAATTTTGTTTTAAGGGTTATGGTGAATAATTTATATGCATATGAAGACACATAGGCTAAAAGAGTATTTTGTGCTCAAATTTGATAGGAGGCTAAGGGAGTTAGGATGTTAGGTGATCAATTTCGTCACAACATTAAAAAAATGGGTAAACATATATGAACACTAATGCTTTTATTAATTTATTAATGTATTCAAATCTTGCTGTTAACCCAACACTTGAAAAGGGTTACTCCTCCTAAATTCTCTTAATCAAATATATTACAACATGTAATTTAATGTATAATAAACTCAGATTCTCTTCTCAAATACAAACGGTTAAACACTTCTTTCCAATATCAAATACGTGTTTAGTTCAACATATGCGAAAGATTTTTTTACTAGTTTAAAAAAAACTTAAAAGTAGTAATTATTTGTAAAAAAGATTATATGTTGTCAAACACCCTTAAGAACATTCTAAACCAGTGTTCAATAACTTATAATTTACTTTTCTTAAGATATAAAGTATATTCCTAATAGAAGGATAAATGTGGTCCTCTCTTAAATTAGAATTTCTTTGGTCTTGTACAATATTTTAAATTTACACTTATTTTCAGAATAAAATTTAGCTAGTATATTTGGAGTAACTCTTCGGAACAGGATAAAAATCAATCCCTTACTACCGCGTTTCTTTTTTGTTCATAAACCAATTATAATTATTTTGTGAAATATTATACCCAACATTAGGTTAACTAAAAAACCTTTCGTTCCATTTAAAACTAAACATAAGTTTTATAAATCCAATTTCTGAAAAAAAAAATGCACTATGTATCCGAACTTTTAAGGTAAAATATATGGACAATAAACTTTTAAGGTTCTAAGGTATTTATAACGAAGTGTATATATATTATATACACACACACAGTAATTACAATTATACTTTTTTAGTTAATTTTGAGTTGTTATAATTTTTTCCAAAAATCAAATACTAAAATTAATATTAATAGTGTAAGGTTTTATTGAATTAAAGGAGAGGAGGGGAGGGGTTCTTATTATAATATTGAAGATACCAAATGAAAAAAAAAAAAAACACCAAACAATGATATAAGTTAATGGAATAAATTTCTTTATTAAATATACTTATTTTAATTTAATAAACTTATGAAGTAATTAAATAAGTTGTTTTGTGATAGATGAAATGACCAGTGAGGTATACAACCTTTATTTTAACCCTTCATACATGTTAAATACCTCATCATGCCTTTGAAGGTAGATGTAAAAAAACTTGCATTATATTTTTTCAATAATTGAAGATAAAATGGATTGTGAGGGCTACATTTATCGAACTTACAATGTAATGCAAAAAAAGTAGCATGTCTATAGTAACAGTGAAAGAAAAATCTTCCCCACGAGTAATCCAATCAAAAGTGTGACCCTTCACATCTTATAAATTTGTAAAAAAAATGTAATAAGGTTATAAAATAGTTTTCATTATTGATTAGTAGGTTCTTCGGATAAAAAAAAACTGAGTCCAATAAATCATATAATAAAGTCATATAAAAGATTAAATAACACAAAATCTTAAAAAATAATAAATATGAGAGTTTTTTTATATATTATTTATTTTTATCTAAAATAAATTTTATACTCATATTTAAATTTTCAATTTTTTAATATGATTTTTATTAATCTTACATCGATCAAAGAATTTTTTTTAATAATTTATAAGTAGATATAAATTTCACTTTACAAACTGGTTTTATAAAATTGAATTAGATTTAAAATTTATTTTTAATAATTATAAAAATTTAATTATACAAAAGATTTTGACTATGCACATTGAGTTTCCTAAAGTATTTAAGCATATGATTATGATTAGTAGAATGAATGCAAATAAGAAGTTGGTTGATGTATGGTGTGGAAGTAGCTATAGCTTTGGTGTAGGATGATGATGAGCATAGAGGGCAGGTATACACAGCCACACGTGAATTTGATTGTCAATGGAACTTGTTTTTGTGTGTTCCTCAGAGTCAACTTAATTGACAAATTCTTGCTAACATGATTTCAAATTCAATCCATTAACAGGGAGAGAAGAAAATTGCATAATTGAGTCATGAAGAAAATAGGGATATTGATGGTGTAATATAATAACAACAATAACAATAGTTGAAAAGAGGAACACTTTGATGGGTAGACCAAAACCGTGTGAGATATCACAATCATGAAAAAAACAAGGAATAGTGGAGATTAGGGAATTTGATGAGAAGGTTTGGCAGATGAGGCAATTGGTGCAAATTTTGACTATTTCAATTTTTTCTTTGGTTTTATTTTTGTGGTTAGGTAAATGCAGGTTCCCCATTTTTAGGTATTGAATTTGGGTGAGAGGGTCACGTGTGTGCCATAAATGTCTCCATGGAAATAGTGAGTTTTCTTGAGCTGTTTAGTGTTGAAGAGGAAGAACAAGAGTAACATCAAACCCTTCATCTCAATAGTCACCATGTTTTCCCTTTGTGAAGAAATGATTCCCTAATGCAATAAGGTTTTAAATTGTTTTTTCTAGTTTCATCATGGTTTTTAATATTGAAAAACATTGCAAACAAATGTAATTAATGTAATCATCATTGTCACCATGTAAACTCCAAAAATCTTGACCTTTTAACCTAAGTCTTAACCATATTTTAGAAATATAAAAAACCAATGAGTAATTTTTTTACAAAATTTATTTCGACAAAACTATTTATAAACACTTTTATAAAATCAAATAAGATTTTCTATGAGTTCTAATTAGTTTATACACAACTTAAAATAAGAATTTAGAGAAATTATATGAAATTCTGCAAATTAGTTTTTACAACTTAATGAAAAAAATTATTTAATATTTTCTTCTTGTTTTCTTGTGTTTACGAAAAAGTTATTTCATTTTTTTTTTTTACTTTTTTATGTTTGTAAAAAGTTTATTCAAACTTTACCTATAATTAGGACTTACTACTCTCTTTTTTTCTCTTTCACAGATATTAATTTTTTGAGACAATCACTTTAGACACATTAATATGAAACACTAATAAATACGAGTTATCTCTCCTAAAATAGACTTGAATCTTAGTTTATCATGCTCTGTTTATACCTGTATAAAAAAGAAGAGTGATTGTTCATCCATCTTCCTATAGAGTTTGAATACAATGTTGCAATAGCATGTCTGGGTAAGCACTGACTGTTAGTTAAGTGTTGGACTGAACATATTTTTTGTGACATGGTTGCAGTATAAGGATCCAAAATTTGGAAGTTGTACTATGCATTTTACTCGGTTCATTTGCCATAAAGATTCAAGAATGTTGGCTTGCTGAGCTGTTAAGGGCAAGAAAATATTTAGATAGAAATGCTAATTGAATATAACCTGTCTGAGACTGTATAGAGGTAAAAAATATTATAAAAATTTTGAACAGGATAACTTATTCTTAAATCATGTACTGCACAAGAAACCAAACCATGGTCTGAGCTAGGTGACACAACAGTTCCAAATGTGAAGACAAACTCAACATCAATGTACTTGTCTTAATTACTCCAGACCTACCATTTGCATGCGAGCATTATCAAGATGGGATGAGGAACAGTTGTTATGGTTTTGTCAAAGAAGGTAGGCCATGGCTTTATTATTATATTGGTGCAAATGTGTGTGCATACATAGTCCATAATAAAATTTCATATTAGAATTGTGAACCATGTTCAACGTTCTGATAAATTTGGTGAAAGACTGCCACACCACTACTTAAAGTTAACACTCAATAAAAGGCAGCACAGACATACTAATAAGACTCTCTTGTGCACTTGGATATTTCTTGGGAACAGTGCAGAATCTTAGCTATCACAAATAAAAGTTCCCAATATCTAATAAACTAATCATAAAATGGGTTGATTTTCCATGTTGGCCAATCATAAACTGGCATCCAATACACGTTTGGTGCTTTTGGGCCAAAAGAATCTCGGTTTAAGAAGGGTCTAGATTCTGGAATGTGACAGCGCAACAGTGTAAGAGAAACTAAACTCCCATAAATCATAATAATTATGATTTGATTTTGAAGTAATCATGAGTCAATGCAGTATTTGTGTAGCCAACCATGAATGATATTTAGAATAAAATTTATATGCTATTTCTTGTGTATTTTAGTTACAGTTTTACATTTATGTGTCTGAGGATGAACACTAGTGATCCTAAGGTGGACTGCTTACACGTTTGATGTGGATAGTCAGTATTGAATTGGACTCCTAATAATGATTAGTCTAACATATACACCAGCAACCCCAAGTGACTAATAATATCATTGGAATAGTGATGTATATTAGATGTTTAACAATTATATCTTGTTTTTGATGCAGTAAAAGGTATTTTACTTTTTTAATTGAGGCGTGATTCATTACACACAAGCGCATATTAATGCTTCTGCTATTAGTGTTGTCTTCTGCCAATACTTGTGATTTTGGACTGACTTAATATTTGAGTTAAAAGTATGATTATATAGGTTAGACTGTATGCTGCTAACACTGGTAATTTACATAATAAATGTCTGTACTAAATATTAGCTTTACTTATGAAAACAGAACTCTGGTTATGATCAAAGATCAGCACTACTAAAAGCACATAAAAAAGTGTTTTTAAACTAAAAAGATATGACATGGTGTCCAATTTCCAATTTTGGAGAATAATGGTGCACATCCATCTGGGAACTGATAAGAACATGGTCATGCATCCAAATCCAACCGCTTTATTTATATTTAATTTTGCCTAGAGTTTGGAAAAGTCTAATTCACTTGGTGCACCTAAAAACTAAATCCATTGTCTATAACATGCAAATACGGTTACTTTACATTAAAACCTACATGATGAAAATTTGACCAGTCGATGAGAGTGATGTCGTGCCTATCTGAAACCACTAAGGAGGCTCTCTGGTGTTGATGTGCATATCATCTCGTTTGCACTGTAGTTTCAGTCATTCTTCTTTTTGTTGATGGTGACCTTTCATGTCATTTTGCTTGGAATCCCCATCGAAATGGAAGGAAAAACATTGAGCAAAAGCCTAAAACGACAAGCTAGGAGCACGTGGCATGGTTTGTGGCAGTGCCATGTGTAACGAAGCCGCCCACAATTGGGAAGGGAACAAAAGGGTTAGTTCATAGACGTTTAAACTTTAAACTTGGTGCAATACCAAAACACTCATCATTATTCTTGGTCTTCAGAATTGCCTTTCCAACATTACAACCACTGTTGACGAAGAAAAAACTCACTTATCAGTCCCTGCAAATACGGCTTTTGATAGAGAAACCAATTGGGATTTAATATTAATCTCTCCAAATTGGGAGGGATCACTTGAACAACAATTGACGTGGCTAATCTACACGCGCAGCACACACGAACAATTTTGACTGGCTTTGCAGCTGTTGATAAGCAATTGACGAGACAACTGTTGGATAGGATGGGTGAACTTGAACTCTACAAGGATGAAATGGTCAAATTGTATAGTATTACTCCATAGAATAAACCAAAACTGAATATAAAATGAAAATAATAAAACTATATCTTCATTCATTTTTCTTTCTCTGAGAAAAATCATACCAAATGATAATTCTGTTTTATTCTGTCATGTCAAATAATAACTCTCTGTATATACATGATATACTTGTAATCGTATTAGCCACCTATGGATTTATCCATTTCAAACCATCGACTATCACATCAGAAGAAGAGATCACGATTCAACGGAATATACCCCTTGGCACATAGCAGCCCAACAATAATGTACAAAATGGTCTATGCCACTCGTTCACGTCAATTTTGTATTTTACTCACAAATAGTTATTAAACATATAATCTCTTCCTCATTATTATTATATGACAAAACTGCTGATAGCACCACTTATTCATTAAATATCTCATTCTAGCTTTGTGATATTTAGGTAAGTATTTCTCTAAACTATGTTGCATTTGACTGTGAAGCTCACACAATAAACAATCTAGCTCATCATCACTTTTAAGGTTGAAAAATAACACTAGAACTTAGTAATTAAGGAACCATTTAAAGTGTTGGACTTTTTGCTCCTAGCAGATGAGTATCAAAGGAGAGTGAAAGAGAGAACAGATAACGATATAGTTCCTTGGCTAAAAGAATAAAAAGCAAGCTTAATGTAGAAACTTTTTGGGAAGTCACAAGAAAATCAATAATATCCAATTAAAGCCAAATGTTTTGCTCTTCAATGCTATTGCCTCAGAATATGTGTTAACTTTATTTTAGAATACCTTATAACTTTCAAATAGTTAATTTGGAGTCCTGACTACAACGGCTTAACACGAAACACCAATAGCAGCTTTTTGGCTAACTGGTATAACTAAAATTATCACCAACAGAACCCAACTCCAAGTCCAAACTAACTTGGAATAAAAGGTCACACAGGTTTTATTGCTGTTTCTCACTATACCATTTGATGAGGTCCCTAACTCCTTGACTTTTCCATGGGAAGATATAAAGGATACTAACTTAGTAAACGATAAATTCCTATTGGCTTTTAGGGCGATAAAGTCCGTCTAACAAATACACAACTGATTTTCTAAAAATTTGAACGAGAAACAAAAATTTCAGACAAAACTGGTAGTACAGTACTGAAGTTGGAAGCAGATAACCCAGGATGTGCAATTTAAAAGAAACAAGTTATTGCAAGAAGAAAAAAAGTTTGAATGAGTTCATGAATACTTACTATTTGACACAGAAACAGGCTTTGGTATACAACAGAATAAAATACTTCAAAAAGTATAAACTATAGAGGAATTAGGGCCATAACTATCAGTTTCTCAAAATAGCATATACATTATACAGTATTATAATTTTGAGCAGATATTGTTAAAAAATACTTCTAATGTAGCTAAATATATAGTTTCAGAATAGACATTTTCCATTAGCCTTAACATTCAAGAAATGAAAAACAGACACTTAACACGCAGACAGAATTACAATAAAAATATTTCAATAAAATGGGTATCTACTAACAAAAAATAAGAACCAAAATTTAAGTTTCTTGAAAACAAAAGGAAAACGGCAAAATTAAGCAGTCAACTCACTCAGAGCACCAATTGCTCTCAGCATTCTCCTGCCATTTCCTTGATACTTTCATTAATAGTGAAGAGGAAAATTTGCAATATCTAAATAACTTCATTTTCTAAATCGATCTCAAACAAGCAATATCTAAATGACTCAAGTATATTAAACTTGCCCGGATGCAACATTTTGACCTTACCCATTTAACAATCATTTTAAACCTCAACTATAGAAATTTTGAACTAGCAAATAACAAATAGAACCAACAGAAAACACAACCGCCCTAATACATGGTCAAAAACAAAAATGCAGCTGAGGACTCACAAGCAAAACCACACAGGCTTGCACAGAGCCACAACAAGCACCAATTTCTTACATCAATCGCTCATAGACAACATCATCCAACTGACTAAACCTTCTTACTTTTCTTAGCCTTCACACTTTTCACAGTCTTAACCTTCGCTTCCCCTGTTTTCATCTTCTTCAATTCCCCTTTCTTCGTCTTCTTCACACCAGATTCCTCATCCCTAACAACCAATTCACTTCCACTCTTTACCTTTTTCTTCTTCTCCTTGGCACTAGACTCCTTATCCTTAGCAACCAATTCACTTCCACTCTCCCCCTTTTTCCTCTTCTCCTTAACACCAGACGATTTCTTCAACCTCTTCTCACCACTCAACACACTCGAAACCCCTCTCTTCCTCTTCTCACTAACCTTCTCATCATCACTCACCAATTCATTTTCAATCTCATCCTCACCACCATTCTCATCCATATACCTAACTTCATGAATCCTCCCCTTCTTCTTCGCCGATTCACGAACCTCCTCATCCTTTTCCTTCTTCTTGTTCTTCTCCTTTATCTCAGCTTGCTCGTTAGCACCCTCAATCCTCAACTTCACATCCGGAACCACCTGATACACCGGCAACGCGACACTCTCCAACAGCTTCAAATGCAGCGACCGCACATTCCCCCACTTCTTCGGCACAACCTCCACAACCCCCTCAACCGCAGCCACCACATTCTCCACAATCGAGTCCCTCTCCATCCCCACCTTCGCAACCCTAACCACGCTACACGTGCCGGTACGCATGAACAGCATCGCGGACGAGCATGCCTTCTCCACCTGCTCCTTCCAGTTACTCTTCTTCAGATCCACCGGCACCGGCAACTTCCTCTTCTTGAAAAACTGCTTCCCGAGTAGCCGAGGAAGCAACGGCACAATGCTCTTCTCTGCAAAAAACAAATCGTAGGAATCACAGAGCTTCCGCTTTGCCTCAAAAGCGCGATAATCGGAGGCCAGCTTTGAAAGTTTGAGGACTTTCGCGATGGGGATGGACTCGGATTGGATCTTGGCCTGGGCCTGCGCCTTGGTCACGCGGGCCTTATTGGGCCGGTCGTCGAGGATGAGACACTGTTCGGAGAACTGCGAGAGGAGGGAGTGAGGGAGAGGGATCTTGTATGGGTTAACGCGCGATTTGGACGGAATCTTCTTCAGCGTTACGATGAGGTACACGAATTCTTCGTCTTCGTCGAAGAGTTTCGGCTTTTGAGTTTCCGATTGGGAACTACGCCATTTCAGAAGCGCATCTACAGCTTTCGAGACTGTGGCAGGGTTTAGGTTCTCGGAAGCCATGCGCCAAGGAAGGGTTTAGGGTTTAACGACAGAGAGTTCAAAGAAGAAGAAGGAGGAGAACTAGGGTTTTGCTGGTCAGAGTTCGAATATAAGGGGTTTGACTTTTGATTTGGGCCGTTCAAGAAACTGAGGATGTAAGGATAACGTTGGCCCGAATCTAATTATAATTAAACAGAAAAAACTATTCTTGTTTTCTTCTTTTTTTAAAAAATAAAACTATAGTGAAAATAATTAGGGAAAAGGAATTAAATTAATTTAGGAATAAAATAAAAAAATTATGATAACTCAATAAAAAAAGAAAATATGATAACTCAAAGCAATCTTCGTATTCCACTTCCATGTGAATATGTCACAAGGGAATCAATGAATTACTGAACATCCATCCATCATCAATCAGTATATTATATAAAAGAAAAATTTTAAAACGCAAAAATCTACAAGGTGGATTTTTCGTATTCCGCGAAAATTTGATTTTCCTAAACAAATTTAAAAGACTTTCCTCTTGTCAATCATCAATTAGCTTATTAAATTATATATATAATATTTATTATTTAAAATATATAAATAATATATTTTAAATAACTTTATTGTAGAAATTTATAATTTCATACAATTTTAATTTTATATTATATAAATAATATATATTATAATTTTTAATTTATATAACTTAATTTTATATAATCTAATATAATTTTAAACAATTTATAATATAATATAACATTAGATAATTTTGTATGATTTCCTAATGTATAAATTGTAAAAATTTATTAAATATTATAATATGTATATAATATATATAGATTTTATAATTTCGTAATTTATATATATATAAGAAAAAACGAAATGTTATATTTGTCCAATGCTTAGATATTTTAATTATGACTTTTTTATAATATAATTAAAAATAAATACAATGCTTTAAATAATATTTATCTAATCAGAATTAAGTGGACCTTAATCGAGATTATTGGTTAAATTTAGATTTTAAGCATATATTCTTACTTTTTTATTTATTATTTTTAATTATTTGTAGAGATTCTATGAGTTTCAAATTCAATCAAATCTTAAGCACAGATACTTTTTAAATTTTTTATAAAGATAATTCTTTGCAATTTTGACTTGATTTGGAACAAATCTCCTTCAAATATTTTGTAATATCTTTTACTACATAAATGAAAAAAAAAAAAAGTATTTGCAAGTCAACATGTGTTAAAGATGAAAACAATTGATAATTGCAAGAATAATATGTAAAAATTAAATTTGAATTGATTTGTGAAGAAAATGATATTATAAATAAAGATTGGAGAATATATGAAGAGAGGAGACTACCGCAATGCCACATAACATAAACTCTAGTTTTATTCTCTTTTGTAATTCTTTTATTTCCGTCTCCCTCGTGGAAGACTAAATTTCGATTGATTTTCTTGTAATTTTGCATGAATTATGAGGTTTATGTTGAATAAAGTTTTGTTATTTATATTCTATATAACAACTTTATTGTTGATCTTTTTGAAATCTTTTTTTTTTGTTAGAAAAAATTAACTGTTTTCAAATGCTTGTTGAGGATATAGTTGTTTTTCCTTAATTAGAGTTTTTGATTAATTCGCTTAGTCTTAATCAATTTCTTGTATGCTTAGTCAAGAGATAAAAGATATACATCCCATTAAGTAGACGCTTAAGGATGAGATGAAATATTAGTAGACACTTGTTCTACTAATAAAATTATGTTGAATTTGTTTGACAATTGTTTGATTGAGTTAAACTTTGTAAAGGTAATTAAATGATAATAATATTAAGAAAACCAAGAAAGAATTTGATGTGAAGAAACTTGAGAGTCAACCTATTTTCTTTATTATTTTTTACACAATGTCTATTTTAATTTTGTGCCTAACAATCCTTAAACCCCCTTTTTAATTTAATGTCATTATTGACTTTCATTACTTGTAGAGATGAGTTTTGAATACTAGAATTATTATTGGATTCGTTGGGAGACAACTTGACTTTAATTTTTGGCTTTCTATATTATCATCTCTTTATTATTAAACAATGTGTTAGTTGGTCTTTGTTGAAACACATCTAATTTGCTCGTGGTACGATTGTGATCAAATTTAACATTGTTGCTTGGGATTTCAATTTGAGTTTGATTTTTAATTTCTTGTTTATCTGCAATTTGTAATTTTTTGCATTCATTTGCAAAAAAATTATTTTTATTTTAGCATATCTAACTATATTTTCTTATGGTAGTTATAGCTAATTATTTTTTTAAAATATTATGGTAATCATATTATTAAAAAAATTATGTCAATTTTATTTTATTTTTATTCGTGACAACTACGAATCCGTAACAACTACGAATCCATGATAACCACAAGAGCACACACATTTAGGAAAAATTGTTTTGAAGTTTCTTTTGAGGGATGATGTGGAAGGTGATTGGGGAACACTTTGGCTAGGAAAGATTTGGTATTTAAGTTGTCTAAGTGACGCAACTCTCTTTCCTAAGAGTTTACTTGAAATCCATTCATCTTATTTCTTGTTAGGAAATTCACCAAAAATATAAAAACTTCTTTTACGAAAACTCTTTCGACACTCAATCTTTTGTTGATTATCTCAATTTGTTTGTGAAAACCTTTTCAAACAAAAGATGAGTGACTATGCTTCCTCTAGTGTTCAAGCGAGTATAAGAAATAATGAGAGAGGGTGGGTGAGAGAGGAGTTGAGAGAAAATGATAAAAGAAAGTTATACCAATGGAAAAGTTAAAAACCATGTTTACTCAATACATGTAACACTAAGAGAAATCTAAGAGTAAACACGGAGAGGGGTCGAATAGGAAAAGAGTTTCATAAAGACCCTTATTACCAAAGAGAAGAAAGGAGTTGTAGTAATCCTTGTTATAGTAATTTATATCTGCCACCTCCTAAACATCTTCATAGGCATAAACTCCAACCTATCCCCATGAGCCTAAGATTGACCTTCCCTCTTTTTATGGAAAAGACAATGTTGAAAAATATTTAGATTAGGAGCTAAAGGTTGAGCATATATTTGAATGCCACCAGATAAATCATGAAAGAAGAGTGTTCTTAACTACCTTAAGTTTGCAAGGAGCAACTTTAAACTGGTGGACATCTCTAGTTCACAACCTTAGGACTCGTCATGAACTCGAAATTCGGTATTGGAATGAACTTAGGGCTATCCTAATGAAAAGACATGTGTCGTCCTATTATTATAGGAAATTGATAAATAAACTATGTAAATTCAAACAATGGAGCATGAGTGTGAAAGAGTATAGACAAAAAGTGGAGTTACTCATGATAAGGGCAATGATTAAAGAAAAACTTAGGAAAAAATAGATAGGTTTTTCAATGGTCTTGACCTAGATATTAGGAATAGAGTTGAGCTATTACCCTATAAGGATTTAAATGAATTAGTTCAACTTTGTGTGAATTTAGAAAAACAATATGCTCAATAACCTAATAATGAATTTAAGAGGGAGGGATACTCCTCCAATTCTATGTCTAGATTTAAAGAACCATGGGACAGGGATAGGGAAAAAGTAAAGAAAAGAAAATTATATAAGAGAAATAAAAGTGCTTGTAGAAAAGGGAAACAAAATTATTTATGGAGAAAAAGAATTTATAAGAAGAGAAAAAGAATTTAGAATAAAATTGCAATCTCTTATCACATAGAAAGAAGAGAAAGCGAAGAAATAAAGAGAAGAGAAAGAAAGGAGAGAAATATAAGAGAAAAATAAGAGAGAAATAGAAGAGAAAGAAAAGATAGAAAGAGAAGATAAAGAAAACAAAGAAAAGAGAAGAGGAAGAAGAGAAAGAGAAAGAAAGAATAGAAAAAGAGAGAAAGGAAATTTTTTGTCTGAAGCTGAATTAGACATTGATAAATTTTCTATGCCAAAGATAAACCATGTGAGGAGTTGTATAAAGTAAAAACTTTGTTTGAAGCTGAATCAGACATTAACATAAACTCACCCATAGACAACCTTAGTAAGGATTTGATTAAAGAAACATCTCTATTTGGAGCTGAACCAGATAAAGACATAAACTCCCTTCTCACAGAAAAACCTCGTGAAGAATTGTTTGAAATAAAACAAGATGAAAAGATTAGGCCACTTCATAAGGTAGAAAAACAAAAAAAATAAAAATAAAGGTACTCCTTGTGTCCAATGTGTCTACCTATCAAGAAAGGGGTACATTGACCTTGGAAGAAAGGTATTTTATTATGTTTTTCTCCATAAATTTTCTGTACAAATTTCATTTATTTTATAGTTTGATTGTTTCTACAGGATGATCTTTGATCCTGGAGGGAACTAAAAATGAATAAATAAAGTTTGCAGTTGCTGAACTTCATGCTAGATCTGAGGACAATTCTTTTTCAAGAGGGAGGACATGATGCAAGCTCCTCTCCAAGGCTTCAAACAAGAATATAGAAGTCACTAAGTTAGAGCCTTGATCAGGAGCTTCTCAGGAATTTAGGCCTAATTGGGCTTGTAGAGATTTTGGAGCTTCAAGATTATAAGACCTCTAGTTGTAAAAATTGTATAAAATAGTGTATAATTTATTTTGGGCCAAGCAGAACAGGAATTTATGTCTTGTATTTTGGGCCTTGAAGCCCATAAGAAAAAGTGGACAATCACCTATAAAAGAAGCCTCCAAGAAAGTGCCACCTGGGTAAATTGAGTCCAAGAAGTCCCCACATGCCACTCCAAGTAGGTGTCACATGGGAGTTTCTTCTCCTAGCTTCTTTTACCACTTGTCCACCTCTCGTTGGAGAGTATTTGAAACTTGGGTTGCTAGCTACCTTTGCCACATGACACTCTCCCTCACTTGTCAATCTCTTATTGGAGAGTTTTTGAGAAACTTGCAAGACAAGTCATCTTTTAGTATATAAATAGGAAGCTTATGTAATTGAAAATTTAGATTTGAATAAGTAATGAAATGCTGGTCAACTTTTGCCTCTTCACTCTTGTTTAAAATCTCTCCTTAAAGTAGTCTCTTTTATAGACTTGCTCTTGCTCTCTCCTAAGTGTGTTGGCTCAACCTCACACTAATTCATTTCCAATTTTCATCTCTAACACTTCAAGCTACTACAATCTTCAATACTTCTGATGCATCAATTCCAATTCATATTCAAACACCAAATCTTCAAAGAAGAAACACGTTGAAGCATGTAATCGAAGCTAGAATTGCACCAATTTTTTTAATGAACCCATTATTCATCAGTGTTTTCTAGTCACAGTCTCTATTGCCCTTGTCACCTCACCGTGTTGTCGTTATCATCAAATTCGATGCCACCTCTACCATTGCCGCCAAAGTTGCCATCTTATCCTCGTTCTGCATATGTCTTCACCATCCTAATTGAAGCTTGTTTGATTTTTTTTTTTTAGGATTTTTCTATCTCTTCTAAGGAGGTCTTTCTCTCTCTCCACTTGATCTATGGTCTCTTTTATTGCTCCTCTACAACCATATATTATGGACTCTACTTCATCTAATACCTCAGGCTAACCTAATACTTTCAATGATGTGAGGATCGTCAAAACTCTAGTTATACTGCTTTTGTTGCACATATAGATATATCTTTTTTTGCCCTCACTGACTCCAATTCTTTTAGTCTTTGGGTTCTGGACTCAAGTTCCACATATCACATTATTAGTAAAAATCTTTTTTCTTTTCTATGTTTACCTCCGTTTATTTACCTACCATTACCATGGCTAATTGCTATAGGATTTCATCTCATGGTGTTGGTACTATTCATCTCCTTCCTTCTTTATCTATTGATAAAGTTATTATGTCCCTTAGTCTCCCTTTAACATATTGTCTATTAGTCATCTCATTCGTTTAATTGTCTTATTTCTTTTACCAAAGATCTTGTTTGTTTATAGGACTAAATTTGGGATGGATAATTGGCACCGAAAGTGAGTCTCAAAGTCTTTATCACCTAATAACATCTGCACATGTTGGAACGGTCATGGATTCTCCATCTTTCCTTCATGCTCAGTTGAGACATCCTAGTATTGTCAAGAGCAACAACTTGTTCCATGTTTTTGGAGTGATGTTATTTTTAGTGCATGTTATCTAATTAATCTTATGCTATCTTCAATTTTACATAACAAAATTCTTCATTCTATTTTATTTCCTCATGAACCTCTCTATCTTTTACCCTTCAAGTTTTCGGGTTTACATAATTTTTGTCCTAATCTTGATAAATTATCTGCTCGGTCACACAAATGTGTCCTTTTAGGGTTCACTAGATATCGAAAAGGATATAAAAGTTTCTCGCACTCTCTTAACCGTTATTTCATTTTTGCATATGTCACCTTCATTGAGTCTTCTTTTTATTTTAAATCTTTATCTTCTCCACTTGTGTCTCCATCTAATCAAGTACATATTTCGATTGTCTTCGATCCTCTTGTTGCATCTAGTGTACCTATATATTCCCCTCCTCCACCACCTTTTCAAGTTTATAGTTGCCATCAAACTTCTCATCATCCACCCATTGACTCTCTTCTAATCTTCCCATTACCATTCGTAAAGGTAGCATTCTATTTGTAATCCCTTTCCACGTTATACTACTTTAAACTATCATAGACTATCTCAATCTTTTTATACTTTCCTATAATATATTTTTTCTATGTTCATTCCAAAATCTGTAGGTGGTGTATTAGTCCATCCTGGTTGGCATCAGGCAATGCTTGATGAAATAAGTGCTCTTCAGAATAGTGGAACTTGGGAACTTGTTCCTTTACCTTCTGGGAAATCTGTTGTTGGTTGCAAGTGAGTTTTTTCTATCTAAGGTGGTCTTGATGGTACTATTGATCGTCACAAAGCTTCTCTTGTGGATAAAGGTTGTACACAAGTTTTTGGTTTAAACTATGGTGATACATTTTCTCCAATGACAAAGATGACCTTTGTTCGCTTATTTGTAGTCATGACATCTCTTCAAAGTGACATCTTTATCGACTACATGTCAAAAATGCTTTACTTAATGGAGATTTGCAGGAAGAGATTTATATGGAGCAACCTCCAAGTTTTGTTGCTTTGGGAAAGTCTTCTAGATTGGTATGTTGTCTTCGCAAATCTTTATATGGCCTCAAGCAGTCTCCTAGGGTTTGGTTTGGAAAATTGAGTAGTGTTGTAAAATAGTTTGGTACGACTCACAGTGAGGTAGATCATTCATTTTTTTACCGCCACTCAAGTGTTGGGTGTATCTATGTAGTAGTATATGTTGATGACATTGTTCTTACAGGAAGTGATCACCATGACATCTCTCAAATAAAATAACATATTTGTCACTACCTTTAGACCAAAGATCTTGACAAACTCATATGTTTCTTGGCGATTGAGATAGCACAATCTAACAATGATATTGTTATCTCTCAAAGGAAGTATGCATTGGATATTTTGGAGGAAACTAAATTAATGAATTTAAACTCTGTTGACACACCCACAGATCCTAATGCCAAACTCCTACTTGGTTAAGGGGGGAGCTTATTTCAGATTCTGAAAAGTATAGAAGATTAGTTGGAAAATTGAGCTATCTTACAACAACTCATCCTAGTATTTCATTTGGAGTTAGTGTGGTGAGTCAATTCTTAATTCCCCATATGTTGATCATTGGAATGTAGTCATTTGTATATTGAAGTATCTTAAAGGTTTTCCTAGAAAAGGTTTGCTATATGATTACAATAATTATACTAGTTATATGTTATTTAGATGCTAATTGGGCAGAATCTCTATCTGGTAAAACATCCACTTTCGGATATTGTGTTCATATTGATGATAATTCGATATTTTGAAAGAGCAAGAAACAACATGTTGTGGCGAGATCTAGTGTTGAAGCAGAATATAGAGCTATTGCTTCAGCCACATGTAAGCTTATTTGGCTTAAACATTTACGTAAAAAAATGTAATTTAGAAAGGTCACTCAAATAACAGTCATATAGTTAATCAAGTTGTTCTTCATATTAGTTCAAATCCCATCTTTCATGAAATGACCAAATATATTGAGATTGATTGTTATTCATTCGAGAAACGATTGTATTGAGAGACATCAAAACTGAATTTGTTAATTCTAATAATCAATTAGAAGATATTTTCACTAAATCTTTATGGGACCTAGAATTGATTATATTTGTAAGAAGTTTGATACATACCGTTTATATGCACAAACTTAAAGGACAGTTAAATATAAAAAGCTTGGCTCATATTTTTTATTATTATGTTAACACTTCTATCTATAAATAAATAACTTTATGTGTGTATTTTACGTAATAAAATTAATTCTATATTTATTTATTTTTTATTTTAGTATATATAATTTGTATGTTATAACTTGACAAAGAGTACTAGAATAGATAGAATAGATTAACTTTTTTAAAATAAGGTGTCCATACATCTGCAGTAAAAAATGTTTTTTTTTTTATTGTATCTGTGTCACGCAAGCATAGTCTTTATGTTTTTATTAACCTGTAAATTTTATAGAAATGGAAAACAGTAAAAGAAGATTTACGCACTATTCACCCACCCCCACTAAACTAATTCTCTTGAACAAAACGGTGTTTTAAGAATAATAAACTGTGCGTGAATAATCATCAATTATCAAATAGATTTTTAGTTTATATATATTTTTAACTATTTTATTATTATTATTTCTAAACCAAACATCTCTATTTCTATCTTATTTTTCATATATTTCCATGCACCCTATTATTCCATTTCCTGTTTGAATCATCCTATTTTTCACCAGTTTTTTTATCTATGATAAAATAGAAAAGAAATGTACTGTATATACGCATAATCCCATTAGTGATACGTGTTCCAGATAATCTTGAAATAACTTTTTTATAATTGTGATATTTGAGTATACAATTTATGTTTTAAGATTATATCCCTTATTTTATTTGAAACAGACATTCTTGCACAATCAATTAGTACTAAAGTTTATGGACTGCAAAACAATCAATTAACCTTTTTACTACCAAACTGTATCTAAAAAATTCAAATGACAATTATTTTAAAATCAGTAATGTAAACTCCATTTAGTCCCTATTTTAAACATATAGATACATTGAATTCATAAGAAAACAATTTTATCATTTAGGGAACCACGGAAAGTAGCAAACAACTTACTAAACAACAAATGATCACCATAAGTGATTGAAACAGAAAAAAAGCAGATGCTATTTCCCTATTTTACAGAGAATGTATCAGCTTCCATTACACATTTTCAATTCATACTACTGAAAATTACTTCTAGCAATGTATATTGAAAACACTCGCTACGCAAGAAATTAGGTCAAAATCCCCAAAGCCCGCAGAGGAAAGACGCCAAAAAGAATGTTAACAGACATATTTTGGCATCTCAATAATTAATACAAATAAAATGGGCTTAAAATTTCTCCAAGCTTGCATCATTGAAGTGAATGACCCAGATAGCTACTCAGAATATTACATAGGATGGATGGCAACAAAGTAACTTCTCATGATGTTAGACACCCAATAACAACCATTCTCTGACAAGGCAGAGGGAAGCAGTCTGCAGCATTGGGTCCTTGTCCCAAATGACCTTGACCTTCACCTGAGAGGATCTTCAGTATCAACAAAAGGTCAAGAAACTCGGGCATAGAATGATTGCAGCATCACTGCCTTCTCTCATGTGAATTTTAGTTTCTTTATCTGAGAAGATCTTGAGAATCAATCAAGAAAGTCTAGCATTAGAGAGGGAGAAGCAATATCTGTACTTTACATGGTTCAACAGATTTAATAATATCAACATGTGGCAAAAAACATCCAACCAAGCCATATTCCTGCTTGAAGACGGATGCTTCATCCTCTGGACAGACAACACTGGGATGTTTCCTGCCACAGAAAGACAGTAATAAGGTAATAAAATTAAAGGATATCAAAAACGGTAATAAATGGCAGGATACGTAAATGAAATGCGCACACACTACCTACCTTTCAGCATCAGGAAGATCTTAAATCTTTGTCCATCTTTTTTGCAATTATGGCCACATTTCTTGGCGATATGTTTGGATCAAATATCGGCAACAAGCAGGCTTCTAGAGCACTGCCTTGCTCTTGAAGAAACAATAACCTATCAAGTAGAATAAGAGTTTCCAAAAGAGGCCCTAAAGCGGCTCTCAGAGACCAATAAGGTCCTACAAGGTCCTGTAGATAATCGGTAAGTACTAGATGCCTTTTACTTTAATTATAGCATAAATATACTTAACCGAAAAAACAGGTGGAATTTTGTTTTCATTAATAGCAGACATCTCTGTAAATGCGGTTTCAAACATTATTTTAATTTTACAGAAAACTTTATTTTTTTAAGCAAAATTATATGGCCATGATGTACCAAGAAAACACAATCAATGAACACATACTATAACTTAAAACAACACGTTCTCTGTTTATTTAGAGATTGCGTTTAAATTTCTCGTTATTGTTTCTTTTAGAATATTAGAGTATCTCGGAGGATAATCTTGTGAATGTTTTTTCATAGTTTATGATTTGTTTTCTTAGTTGATTGAGATTAGGAGTCTGGAATTAGTATGAATAGAAGTTAAGGCTTTGCATCTTGTATCAGATCAGGATGCAGAAGATAATATTGTTAGGCTTTATTATCTCTCTTTTCCTCCTCTTCAACCAAAGTTCACATACTTTCAACATGAAAATTTCTCGTGCCCGTGCTGATCCCTATTCCATCCACCTTTTCTGTCATTTTCCTCACCTCATATTCAAATACTTTCACCTCTGTTCGCCACCGTCCCATGGCTGTTTAGTTCCTTGGAAAGTGGATTGTGTTTAGTGGTAAAATCTGACTCCCCTCCATGAGGTTTGATGTATGTGAGCAGTTTCTCGGGGGTTCTTTGTGGTGGCTGTCTGTAGTTTGTCGTTGTTCCCACTGGCTACTTTTCAATAATATCATGACTTTGAGGAGATGAGAAGAATCAAAAAGTTACATCTTTTTCAGCTGATGACGACTGTAATACTAGCGAGGATTTTTTGCCCATTAACAACCGAGTTGACTTGTATTAGCTGCAACTTCCCTAGCCTGTCTTAATCCCAAATTCATATCTTCCTTCTCCAGTAGATGCTGTGGCATCACTGCAGTGTAATTTTAATTCATTTTCTGTGCATGTGTATAGTTGTAACAGATTCAAAACTCAGAAATCTTTAACCTGAGCAAGAGAGTAAGAATATCAGTAAAATATCTTATAATATCATTATTGTATCTAGAATATTTTGATGTATCTTCGATGATCATAGGAATGGTTTCATATTTCATTATGTTCCATGATTTGTTTCCTCATGCAATTAAAAATAGTACCCTATATTTTATATCTCATCATATCACATCAATGTACACAACTGAACGCCAATTCAGAGTCCCTTTTATATCTCCTCTCTTCCTCCACGTAAATCTCTAAAATTTTAACAAATGAGGATCTGTGTCAGGTTGTAGCCTTTAAAACAATTTTTTCCCTCTTTGAACTAAATATTCAACAATGTGCAGCAATTAGAATTTTTCCTAACAAGTCCAACCTTATCAACTAATCCTACTACTTAAGTGATGGCACCATAATCCACTTTTAGACCGATATATGGTTGGAAAGACCTCTGGTGGAATTGTTGCTTATTCCACATCACTTGCATTTTTATTTCATTGTTAATGAGCAGTGGTGTAGTCTACAAGTTATAGCCGCTAGAGATGCAGTTGTGGCTCAAACTATTCATGATGAAATCATTCCTCAAGATTCTTTACTTTACATATGTTAGACCTATAGGAAATGAGAAAAGATGATATGTTTGGAGAAAATTAAATAAAAAGGGTGCAGGGCAGTTTTGTTGGTTAGGATGGGTTAGTCTATTTAAAGACCAACACCAATTAGGAGAAGGGGGGCTTTTGGATATTGTGAATATTGACATAGTTTACTCTGTGTGAAAGGAAGAGTGCTTCCTTTGTAACCCCTTAGGGTGTATGCAGTGCGTAGAGAATGATTTGGCAAAAAACGTTGCATTTCAGTATTTCTTGTTTCTCTGAGTTATGTATGTGTTGGATTTCTATCATTCAAGTTAGGAACGTAACAAATTGGTGTGACCTGCCGAATCTAAGTGGGGGTGGAAATTGCCGGATCCAAGTGGAGTGGAGGAGAGAATTGTTGCTGTGGAGAGGTGGACCAGCGAGCATGGATGAAGAGTGGAGAGAGAGAGAGAGAGAGCTGATGTTGCTACAATAAAAGAAACAATGAAAGAAATCAAAGAATTGTTGAAAGATCTTAAGAAAAGTAACAAGAGATTTAGAGGAGGGAAAGATTTTGTTGCTGATACGAGGGTGGAAAGAGTAGATAGGAAAGAAAGTTTCATGGTCATCAAAGAGACTAAAGAAAAGTTGCAAGACCTTCATAAAAGTGGTAAGAGTTCTGAAGGAGAGAATTCAAAAATTGAGGATGAGAAAAGGGAAGAAACATTTGTTCAAGATAATCATTTAGAGGAGGAAGAGGAAGGGTTGACATAGTGGAGAGTGGTATTACCTGCTATTGAAGGCCTTGATCTATAAGGTTGGATTTCAAGACCTGAAAAATTTCTTCGAATCAAGGAGAATTTCAAGTTTGAAGGGAAGGATAGGGATTCAGTGTTTGAGAGGTTGAACAGATGGAAAGAAATTCGAAGTCGGAAAGATTACGTTCAAGAATTGGTTGTCCAGCCACCGACGCCGCTGCTCTGCCATCGCCACCACCGCCGACGACGATTGGACTGACAGTATCACCGATCGACTTGCCTTGGCCTCGCCACCACCGTGCCGCAGAGGTTGCGACAATCGAAGCTCCGACGCGGTCTCAACGTACAATAATTTGTTCTCCAGACGCCGCCGCCACTTCTCCGCCACCGCCGACGACGGCACTGATTGCGCTAGCGACATCACCGAGCGAGTCGCCTCAGCCAGGCGACCACCATGCCGCAGAGTTCGCGGCGATCGGAGCTATGGTGGGCCTCCACGCACTTCTCTCCGTTGCGTCAACGTCGCCACTCTCCGTCGTGCGTGGCGGCCTGTCGGGCACTGTTTTTGGTGGCAACGACTGTCGTCGGAGTTGCCGTGGTTCCTTCATTCGGGAACTATCTTTCTTATCCTGATCAAGGCCTATTTGATGTTTTAGGGTTTTTCTCTCTTCTACGTTATTATGGAGAAGAAAAGGGAGACTCCGTGACTCTGAGATTACAGGATTTACAGGCTCTGCGACATAGTAATTTACTAGTTAAGGCCGACGCTGCACTTTCTCAAATAGTTTAACTCGTGGAAGCGGCTGCCAAAGCACCAATTCAAAAACCGACTGACCGTATTTCAAGGGTTTTTGTTCCAATAGTGGTTGGAGTGGCACTAATATCTAGGCTTGGATGGTTCATCCCTAGGGAAACTGGTATTGTCCCTAAATATTGGATACAAACAACAATGGATACATGTGAACTTGCTTTGCAGTTTCCTATTTCTGTGTTGGGTGTTGCTTGCCCAAGTGCTCTGGGACTTGCTACACCAATTGCAGTCGTGGTTGCTTCAGGCATGGGTGTTGCTCAAGGAGTGCTCATCAAGGGTGGAAGTGCAATGGAAAAGGCACACAAGGTAACAATTGTTGTGCTTGATAACATTGGTACTCTAACACTTGGGAAGCCAAAGGTAGTTAATGTAGTTCTTTTTTCTGAATGTTCTATGGTGGAGTTATGTGACATGACAATTGCTGTAGAGGCAAGAAGTGAGCACCCGATAGCAAAGGCTGTTATGGTGCATGCGAAGAGGTTGCACAAGAAGTTTGGCTCTTCCACAGAGGAAGTCTGGGACGTGTGTGAATTTGAGGTCCACCTAGGAGCTGGTTTTCCAGTCTTCAACCTTGAGGACAAGGTTGTTCCAGGAGAGGGGAGTATTGTTAGACCCATAGGAAATGAGAAAAGATGATATGTTAGGAGAAAATTAAATAAAAAAGGTGCAACACAGTTTTGTTGGTTAGGATAGGTTAGTCTATTTAAAGACCAACCCAGTTAGGAGAAGGGGAACTTTTGGATATTGTGAATATTGATAGAGTTTACTCTGTGTGAAAGGAAGAGTGCTTCCTCTGTAAACCGTTAAGGTGTATACAGTGTGTAGAGAATGATTTGGCAATAAACATTGCATTTCAATATTTCTTGTTTCTTTGTGGGTTCTGTATCTGTGTTGGATTTCTATCATTCAAGTTAGGAACGTAACAACATATGTTATAATGCAGTGCGGCTCTATTCATGATGAAATCATTCCTCAAGATTCTTTACTTTACATATATTATAATTATAGAAATGAGGAGCTAATCCTATACAATCAGGAATATTTGAATGAGGGTTGGTTGATCTATATAATCAAAATATTGGAATAAGGAGCTGAAAATATATAGTCAAGGATATCTAGATTACATACGTATTATTAGAAACATCATTATTTACTCAAGTATGTATCATATCTTTATTATTAAAAGATATCAAATCCCTCAATTTATTATATTGACTCATTGTTCTCAACATAAATAAATCATCGATCGTAACATCCAAAATTTTGTTGGGATATCAGGTAGGAGATTAACTTAGCCTCTTTTAAACATAGTTTTAGACTGCCTTCACTTGGAAAAATCCATTTACAGATTCGGTTCCGCTTAGCGAAATTATGTAAAAAAGTTTTGGAAGCTTTTTTGCATAATTTTGCTTAGCCGTTTTTTAATTCACTCAGCGCAGGCCAGCTTGGCTCAACCAATTTTCAGCATTGCACCAAAATTGCCTTTGGAGCAAATTTGCTCATCACAAAGGTTGTACTCAATGACTTGTTCCTAGTGAGTACTTTTTCTCCAACCTTGCTCTCAAGAGTAAATCCGCTCAGTGCATAGGTGTTGTACTTAGCGAATTTTCCCTATTAAATGCTTTTTTCCATTCTTGTTCTGTGAGGGGTGAATCTACTCAGTGCACGAGGGCTGCACCAATAGATTTAAGGCGGTGGCAATGTAATTTTTTAACAATCCACTCAGCAATTTGAGATTCACTCAGGGACCCCTGCTAGTTCAGTATAAATAGCCCTAAGTTGAAAAATCAGAGAGAGAGAGAGAAGGTCCCCTTATCACCTAAGGCATAAAGAATCGAGAGATTCTTCTTTCATCCCTCTTTCCTTGCTTCTCCATCAATTCTTCTCTTTTTTTCAAGTTCTACCAATCAGTTTTCTCTTCAGGGGAGTGGTTCTTTTATTTCCATCCTTTTCTTCCTTTTATGGTAAAATATGTGACGTAAGAGAAATATATGGTTATGGGTTATGAAACCCTAACCACTAGAATCATTTTCTAAAGAGATATGTTGCCTTTTAAACCTTTTCTTAAGAAATATTTTTAGTAGACGACACAAGTAATAGAAAAAGCATTTAACACTTGATTTATATTAGTTTACCATAATACGAGCTACATCCGTTTCTCCTTTGCAATCTGCAAAAGGTTCCTTTAATTACAATGAAATACAAGTATTGTTCTTTGCCCTTTCTGGCTTACCCGAGTACACAAAGTCACTCCTAGTCTTATCAATTAATATCTCCCTAAGATTAATGCCTTTCAAGGCTAAGAACATAAAGTTTCTCTAGGTTATACATTTATAAAGTTGTTTAACAAGGAAAATTTCTCACTTGAGAGGATATTACAACTCCTTGGTTCTAGAGTCATAACTTCAAGATCGTGAAGGATTTACAAGTAAAACTCACTCTAGATGTCTATTAGACGCAACAATATCTAAAACAATCAGAAACTTGAAGGAATATTTTGCATACAACTCGTTCATCAACTCTCCTTGGAGAAACTTCCTTTTATAGACGTCCTAACCCTTTCAAAGCCATGTTTGACTTTATTCTGACAACTTTAGTTGTTGCACTCAAAGTGTTGTAGAATGGACAACATTTTTCTCTGTTACTTCTTTGTACCTCTGACAACACCATTTTGAGCATACAAAAATATGATGGTTTGTGCACTGTGTCAAAATTATCCTTCGAATGTATTCTTGGTCAACTTATCCCTTTTAGATGTTCTTTCATCAGAAGATGTGTCTCGTGCTTAGCACTTATAGCTTGCACCTAAAGTATTCATCTTGCATCTTCTTTGAAGACTTCAAGAGATATCATCTAAACTTTTATGCACGTGTTGCTTGAAAACTTTGCCCAGTGCTGATACGTGTCTAGCGCTTTTGACCAATATTCAAAGCCATTGTCAAATACTTGTTTAACACTTATGCAAACTATTAGATGCACCACAACATATTATTTCTTATTATCAAAACATGAGTGTCTTGGTCATGGCATTTAGATTGAGACTTGTGTCTTATCATACAAACACATTTATGCCTTAACAGTGTGGCCTTCAAAGTAGTGGTACTTAGGAGTTGGTTCTTCCACCTAGCAAATAAATTGTTGGGTGGCAATGGTTGTACACTCTTAAGGCAGGATTTGATAATAAAATTGATCACTATAGGATACACACAAATCTATGATCAAGATTATACATATTGTCGAAATAACATTTATTCGACTTCTCTTTTCCATTGGAGTTATTCACCACAAGACTTTGTATTGACTTGACATCAAGAATGCATTTTTACATGATGACCTTGATGAGGATGCCTACATGGAGCAACCGCTTGGATTTGTTGCTTACAAGGAGTCGTTTGATATGGTATGTCATCAATGCCGGTTCCTATATGGAGCAAGGTTTGAGCATTTTCATAGAGCCCTAGGATTGTTTAAGCATTTCTCAAAGAAAATGTTATAATAGCATCTTATAAAAAGTAAACTTTAAATCTAACTCAACCTCATAAAACTGACCTATAAGATTTACATCTACTTATATATTATAATTTGATTATATCTCTAGTCGATCTCCAACATTATCCATGAGGATAAGGAAATGGACAGAATCACTCAAATATGTCTCTCTTCTAACAGTTCACTAGCATTGAACATCTTGTACCAAAACTTATTCCTCCATTGGGGCTCCTGCTGTGAATCAGGATTTTTACTAGATTCCTAGCTAAACATCCAATATACCATTCACAATATACCATTCATCACATTCAATATGAATTAAGTTTCAAAAAGACATAATATTTGAAACCTAACTAATCTAAGTAATATTGAAGTAAAAACGATAAACAATATGTAATATAAATTATTAAACTGTGAAATGCACTCAACATTTTGCCTCTCATCAAAAGTTAGGCATTCTCAACTGAGCAACCATTCATTTCAATCCTAGAGCAACAAATTCAAATCCTATTGATTATAACAATATTTTAAAGTAGCAAAAAATAACAAAATAAACTGCTGAAAAGAAAATACAGTAATAGACAGAGTAAAACTATCATTAAAATGACAATAGCTTGAATAACAGAATAAATTGAAATTGACTTACAGCAAATGGTTCTGCTTCCTTCCATATGCCTTGAAGGTTTATATCATGTGATTGTTTAATTCCAAGATGAGACAATCCAGATCGACAGAAATTCTCAAAATGTAAAAATGTGTCATCAGATTTAATCCATTCACATCCAGCCCTTTCACTACATGGAATTTCACTAGGTGATGTCTGTATCTCTGACATCGAGTCCAAATTCCAGTCTGTAACACATTGAAAACACAGAGTACCGGATCACTTTATCTTAATTGAACAAGTGAAAGAAAAACCTTAGACTGGTTTTGAAGTTTCAGACAAGGTTTACCAAGTTTTATTTATTGAAGAATTAAAAGTTATTAAAGATGAGAGAAACAAGTAGAAAGAACAAACTAATGATATCCTTCTATAAGAGAACCATAAATAGAACTAAACAGCCAAAACAAACTAATGAACTAAGTAAAGATGCAGCTGGGATGCTTCAAAAGGGGTTTCCAATCATAACAGCCATAAATCATCAAAAAGGATAATATTCAAAATTTAAATACCAGTTTCTGATACTGAAGGAACTTCGGGAGGGAACTTTTGTCTCGTGTGGCAAGTACTTCTTTCAAGATGCAGCTGGGATTCCGCAGATCTCCTCTGATGTCGCCGACGAAGAGCCTTCCCTTTACGCCCAATTGAAGCAGTACTCGTAACAACTTCCGGATAATATTTAGAAAGAAGCTTCAGGAACAATAGATATATTTATTATTAGGAGAGGTTGTGAATTAAGGGTAGATCCACTGTTAATAAAGAATCATTGAAAAGACAGGTGTTATATCCACTAATTGAGTAAAATGCATTAGTACTATTCTCAGAAAGTGAACATTTCCAACACACTCCCTCACGCTAAAAGCTGGACATGATGAGCATGTGAATAGAGGGGGAGACCGATAGTAAGTGACACGATAGGCCTAACAACCCTAGCTAGGAAAGGCTCTAATACCATCTTAGAAAGTGGAATTTAAGTCTAATTCAACCTCCCAAAGTCGGTTTGAAAATAAGGTTTGCACCCACTTATATACTATAATTTAACCAAATCTCTAGTCAATATGGGCTCTTCAACAAGTATAATATATATAAAACTATTTTCATTCATGTTTTTGTATGTGTATAAATAGGCTACTCATAAGCCCTTAATGTTAAGCTTTAAAGCTTGGGTTCAACTCATTTAAATATCTAAGCCTAATTGAAAGTTTGGGTTTGTTTATTTAACTAACAAATCAGCTTGATCAAGGCATTAACAAATCAAACCCAAGTAGTTCACGAAAAGGTTGGCTCATTGGCAGCTCTATGCAATACATAATGAAAACTAGAATGAATAGAAAATTCATGCTTCTGCATGATTCCATCAATGTACATTAACTAAGGTACAGTAGCTATCTACATTTTTTGCTCAACTTTTATATTAAAAAGTAAGATGAAGAGGATTGGAAAGGGAAGTTACAATTTAAAAATACCATATAACAAAACAAAGTTATAATTTGGTACCATTTGAAAAGCAGCCCGAAAAGCATGCAACTCAAAGTTGTGAATGCCAGCATGCATGTCCAAGCTCCTCCACCTCTCTGCACTCTACAGGATAAACATAGACAGTGCAGTAAATTTCTCTCACATTACTTTATCAAGAAAACTTAACGTCTGAAATACAATTAGCAAGATAGTAAATTCATAAAACACAGATTGCAGATAAAAGTTGTGACCAATCTACATGCAACTTGCCTCTTTGTTTCTAAATTAGCTAAAATGGAAGGTTAAATATATAATTTAAAGATACTGACATATTTTGTGAAGTATTGCAGTGCTTTTGAAAAGGCCCAAGGATTCCTGATGGCATTATGTTTCAAATGAAGTATCTAAGTTAGTTGCTTACATGTAACTTCTTTCTTGTAAGTGGTATCTAGGGTGTTTAGTTTAATTGAATAAATGCATTTTAGAAGCCCTGAGTATACAACTCCATCATATCAAATAAAACTGTTACTATTAGTATAGTAGCTGGTATTATTTTGCTCTAACTGTTTGTTAGTTAGTTGTTTGTTACAACAGTTCTGGTTGGTTAGAACAAACAGAATACACAAGAAGGGAGATTTAATTGTTTTATCAGTGAGTCTCCGAACAGAATACACGAGAAGAGGCAGTTGAATTGTGTAATGAAAATTTTGGAAGATTTTCACAATATCAAAGTCTGATAAGATATATGGTCAAATATAGTTTTAGCTTTGACAGAAGTACTATCAAAAGGCTTTTGTAAATTTTGTTTAAAGACTCTCCTTTGTTTAGATGTAGTTTGATAATATGCTTACTCTTGGTATTTTTATGTTGGTTCTTCCGATAATGAAGACTACATCCAGTTTTTTATCAACTTGAACAAGTTTCACTATGCAAACTACCACTGCAAAAAATACAATCGAATATTTTTTTGGACCTCAATCACTCCTGGTTAAACACATAAGTATTATTTAGACATTAGTCTCTTCAGGCTAAACACAAGTATTGTTTGGAACGGTATTGTCCAAGTGTTAGTTTATCAGATGAAGATATATAAACAAAATGTTATGCATTTATTAGCCAAACGAAGCACTTGCCTTTGTCGAGATATGATGCTTAAAAATCATGTTTTATACTTTGCTTTAAAGCACCCAATCAAAATCAAATGGGGTCCGTTGGACTTTACTCTAACTGTCATCGTGTATATATAGTTGTGTTTACAGAAACTTGTTTGTTTTTTACACATTGAATCAATAATACATACTTTCATTTCTATTCAATATGCCAAGAGACTAGGCAGAAGGTCATTAAGTCTATAATGTGTTAGATCCTTTTCTGTAAATATGAATTATCAAGAATCTTTTTTATTAGTCAGTTGCAGCAGAAGAAATTTTCATTGGCTACATTTGACTGTTAGAATAGGTCATCTTAAATAGACTATTGAAAAGTTCTTATTTGCTTTGTTTTGTACCTAATTTCTAGATGTGACCTCTCTTATTCTTTTCTCTTTCCTCTCATTTATTGTATCTGAACTTCCACCACTGTTTGTTGTTTTTACCGTTGGCACTAGTTGCGAAATGTGTAAGTGTTGTTGTTTTAGACTACTAGCACTCATTGTATTTTAAGAGAGATTCAACTAGATGGTTGCGGGTAGTTCACAGTTTGTGAGTGTTGGCGTTGGATGTTGGATTGTTATCAACGTTAGCATGTTGATTTGGGTGTTAATTTGGACCCTTTAGGCTGTTGTAATTTTGATTATTGATGAATTCCTCTTTCAATAGGCCTTCCTTTACTCAAAGCGGGTGCAAACATCCTCAATGCTTCTTTTGTAGGAGAATTGACCACACTTGAAATAATTGTTTCTCCTCACAGTTTTCTAACAAGACAACAAGGTTGAACCACAATTTACTAATGAAGAATATCAAGAATATCTTAGGTCAAAGTATGGCAACTAAGCACAATTTTTTCACACATTCTATTTTGTCAGAAGCTTGCATTTCTCAAGCCTTAGTGTCAAAGTTAATAGAATAATTGATTCAGCTGCTTTTGATCACATTTTTGGTAGTGCTTCCTCATTTTCTTCTATTTCTTATACTAAAATTCCTCATGTTATTACTTTAGTCAATAGATCCAAAGTTACTTCTCATGGAGTTGGTCAAATCTCCCTTTTTTCTCTGCCCTTAAACCTAAAGCATGTTCTTCTTGTCCCTAGTTATCCTTTTAACCTCATTTCCTTAAGTTAATTAACAAAATCTTTAAATTGTTTAATAATCTTTTATACAAATTCTTCTGTTATACAAGAGCATGGTACAAGTCAACCGATTGGTGAAGGACATGAATCTAGAGGACTCTACCATCTTGGTACTAGACCGTCAATGTCTTGTTTCTCATCCCCATCTCCTAAGATTTTGCATGATTGCTTGAGTCATCCACATTTATCAAAATTGAAAAGGATGATTCCTGAACTTTAGCACACTTCAAGTCTTAGAATGTGAGTCATGTTAATTAGGAAAACATGTTCAGTCTTCTTTTCCAAAAGGAATTGAAACAAGATGCAAAACAAGTCGAGTTACATCCATTGGATTTCGTTATTTTGTCACTTTTATTGATGAATATTCTCATTGTACCTAGGTTTACCTGATGAAAGATTGGTCTAAAGTTTTGAATATCTTTTGAGTCTTTCCTTAATGAAATTAAAAACCCATTTAGCCAAGTGATCAAGATCTTAAGGAGTGGTTATGCCAAAAAATACTTTTCTTCTGGTTTTTCTGCTCTTTTAAATTCACATGGTATTTTACATCACTCCACCTATCCTCATATACCTCAGCAAAATGGTATAGCAAAGAGAAAAATAGACACATAGTTGAAACTACTTCTACCTTATTATTTGGTGTCAATCTACCTATCCATCATTGGGCTGATGTCATAAATGGAAATCTTGGCAACAAATTCTTAAAGATGCAGGTAGCATAGTTGATTAAGGTGTTGTTCATGATCCTATCGCTGATTTAGCAAGATTGAAGCAAAATGGAACCTTGCTTGATTATCTTGAATGATTTGACACTTTATTGGCTCGAGTAGCCATTTCGAAAGAGCTAGCTTTTAGTTTTTTCCTTTCTGGGCTAACGGTGGAATTAGAAAAATCAATAAGGGTGCATAGTCCTACTTTTGTGCATGAGAATTTCTAGATTACAGGATGAAGTTCTTCAAGTCATGACACATAAATTTTCTACTAGTAGGACATTTAGTTCAAATTCAATGAGAGAAATGTTAAACAGAGGTCGGTTGTTTCTACCATTAATAGGAATTATCCTATTATTGCTCTGAATTAGACTCATAGCCAATGACAAATTTGAAATGTTCAACAAATACTTCGTTATCTCGAAAACAAGTGAGTGAACACATTGCTAAAGGACTTTGTCAATTTTGTGGAGAAAAGTGGGAAAGTCTGGGGCAAGTTCAATGCTATTTTCAGTGCTCAAGCATAGATACAAGTGGACTCTACATCAGATTTTGATGAGGAGATAGACAACGATATTGTGCACCAGATTCTTTCATCAACTAAGGATGAAGATGTTCATATTTCATTGAATGCTTTACAAGGAGTGGCTGGAGGTAACACTTCGCAGATGAAAGGATGGATTAAGAAGCAAGTTGCTCCATTTTTAATGGATACTATTAGTACCCACAATTTTATAAGTTTTAATTGGGTCAAAAAGCACTTGGGTTGACGTCGAGCAATATACATACTTTTCTAGTGAAGGTTGCTTCAGATAAAAAATTACTTAAAACTAAAAGTTGTACTCCAGTGGAATGGAGATTCAATGATCATGTTTTCAAAGCTGATTTTTTGGTGTTACCTAGCAACACTTTTGGGGTTACTCTCGCTATGCAACGCTTTTAAACAATGGGAGAAATTAGATGGAATTGTAGTCAGTTAACTATGAAATTTGAGCATCAAGGCAAACTAGTTTGCTTACAGGAAGAACATTCCTCCACAAATTTGTGCAAACTCACTGGAAAAATTAAGCCGGCCAAATGCTAGGCTGTATTATTGGCTCTGCAAGCACCAATCTGCTACAATGATACAACAGATGAACCTTTAACCACTTTATCTCATGATTAGGAATCTGATTTATAACAGATGTTCGGATCCTTTCCTCAGTTATTCAAGGAACCTACTTCTTCACCCCCCAAAAGGCGATCCAACCATCAAATTTCTTTGGTTGATGACAAACCATTTTATCTTGAACCTTACCGATATCCACACACCCAGAAAGAAAAGACTGAAAGCCAAATAAAAGCTTTGTTAGCCACAGGTTTTATCCATGAAAGTGGCAACTGTTATTCTTCTCCATTGGTCTTGGTGAAGAAAAATGATGGATCTTGGAGATGTTGCACTAATTTCAGGAAATTAAATGCCTTGACTATCAAAAACAGGTTCCTATACCCTTAATTTTAGATTTATTGGATGAATTAAATGGTGCAAGGTATTTTTCTAAACTATATTTGAGGAGCGAGTATAATCAAGTTAGAATGGCAGAGGCTGATATTCATAAAACAATCTTCGGAACTCATAGTGGACATTATGAATGGGTAGTCTTACCTTTTGAATTGAGTAATGGTCCAGCTACTCTCCAAAATTTGATGAATGATATATTCAGAGAACATCTAAGAAATTTATTCTAGTGTTTTTTTATGACATTTTGGTTTACACAAAAACATGGTCTGATCACCTACAATATTGAAGGGTTACCCTTCAAATACTACATCAACATAATTTAGTTATCATCTCCAAACTGATGGCCAAGAGGAAGCTGTCAACAAAGTTTTGGAAGGATATTTATGTTGTGTTACAGGGGAGTTACCAAAAAAATGGGTTGATCATTTGTCTTCAGCTAAATTATGGTACAATACCAAATTTCACCCAACAACTAGAATGACACCATTTGATGCATTATATGGTTATCCTCCTTCAATGCCAAAAATCACTTTGCAGGGAGATTCTCTAGTGGAAGCGGTTGATTACACCACAAAAACTAGAGAACAAATTCCTAAAATCTTGCAACACAATTTACGAAAAGTTTAGGACAGAATGAAACGGTATGTGGATCTGAAACGGGTATACAAGGAATTTCACATGGGAAATTTGGTCTACTTAAAGATACAGCCCTATAAGCAAATGACATTAGCCAACACATCATTTCATAAGTTGGCTTCCAGATATTATGGACCTTGTCGAATTTTAGAAAGAACTGGTACAGTAACGTATAAGCTTGAACATCCTACTGGAATTAAAATTCATGATGTTTTTCATGTTTCTTTGTTAAAAAAACATCTCTGTGATCACATTGTTTACAAGGATCTTCCGGTCTATACTGAAGATGGGAGCATTCAACTTAAACCAGTGGCACTCTTGGACAAAAGAATGAAGAAAGCAAATAGACCTATTACTGAGGTTTTAATTCAGTGGCAGCATACTAATCCTGAGGATGCAGTTTGGCGTGAACTACACCAGTTGTAGCAGGAATTTCCAGATTTTGAATGAACTGTTCCAGGGTGTTGTGGTCAAGTCGCTTCAATAGGGAGGGATAATTGTAATAACAATTGCATTAACAGCTTTCAAAACAGAACTTAATAATTCTGTTGTTTAGTTAATTTAAAAACAGAATTATATAAAGGTTTTATTGTATGTTTTTCGGGAAATGATGAGAAGTTTTCCATCTTTCTGTATCGTCTACAATCTTCTTTGAAGTTGTGAGTGAGAGTTTGTGTGGTGTTTGGTGTTGTGTTCCACGCGTGAAGAGTGTGGATGTTTTCTGTCAAACATAGAACCAGTGAGTGGAGAGAGTTATTATACCAGTTTCAAATATCTAGAGTCCGTCATACTATAAGGGGAAAAATAAAGAGAAAGTAAACAGTAGGATTAATGCACGATGAACAAAAAAAAGGTATACTCAAACTCAAACGAAAAGTTTACTGCATAGCTATAAGGCTTGTTATATTGTGTTAATAACAGAACTGAATGTTGGGCAGTAAAAAGAACAAGAGAACAAACTCATCGTAGTAGAGATCAATTGTTTGTTAGATGAGCTGATAATTATACTTGACGAGACAGGATTAGGATCAGATATATTAGAAAAAACGTTGGGGTAGCACCTATTGTAGAATAGATGGTAAAGTCTTGCCTTAGGTGTTTCAGCCATGTGCGGAGATGACTGGTGGAAGCCCAGATAAGCGGGACTATAGTAAGTGGCACAGTATGTAAAGGCAGAGGAAAACCAAGAAAAACTATAGAAGAAACAATTAAAAAGGATTTAGACCAGAAATCAATAACTTGTCTATAGACATGATTTATGACTATATTCGGTGTCATTTGATCTATGTAACTGACCTCACTTAATAAGAAAGCTTGGTTGTATTGTATTTTTTATAAGAAAAGCGTACATTCATAATAAAAAACCAGTATCTTCAATTTTGACCATTTACCAGCGGCCCCTGCGCCCCCCCCTCCTCTCCCCTCTCCCACCTCCAAGAGGGACCGACCAATAAGATCATGTACCTGGCAAGCCAGATCACGTGCCCTTTTTCCAAGTGATAAGCTAGTGGATCTTACAGCATGACTCATTGGAAATCCACACTGAGATTCACCATCCTCAATCCTTTCTTCAGATAATAAATTGTAACAGCAACCGAGACTAACAACAGCTTTAACATCTTTACACTCTAAGAAAGTCCTAATAAAAAAATGAATCCACGAATTACAAGTCTACAGAATACAGATTCTGTACATTATACAATAAAGTAACATACACAAACACTGGCAATGTCATAAAACAATTGGTTAATTGTTAATTTTTTTACACGTAGTAATACCAATTATAAAGTTAACAAAGTAATTAAATGTGAAAAAAAAAAAAAAAATCAGATGTAACTATTTTGAGACAACCAAAAAACTCCATTCCAATTAAAGAAACTGGAAACAGTTGAGTTAAAAGCCACAGTTGAAAGAAAACATTTTGAAACTCACTTTAGCATAGTCACCGAAAGGTCCCCACAGGCATGAAGTCCAGCAAGAACAATTGAAGACTTTTCGTTTGCATTGCTAAGCCAATGTGGTTTCCCTAGATCTTCTTGATTTTCTGACTTCAACCTGGATTGCTCAACATCATCTCCAGTCAAAGATATTTCGACCAAGGTTTTTAATGAGTCAATGGACAATACGTGACATGTGATTGTCTTCGGCACATTTAAACTCCGCATGCCTGATCTAGAACAAAACAAATAAACACAAACAAACTCTCGTAATGATAACAATTAACTGCTGGCGCTGAAAATCACAATGAGGTCAACTTTAAACAACTACAAAAGGCATATCTGAACTGCTATTGTCGTCCCCAACATATACCAACATCCCCACATTGATTTTTTTTTACTTCAAATAAAAGATTCATAATGTGGAAATTAAAACTTACACTAGAAAACTCTGACCTGCAAAATTTTCACTTCTTGTCTTTAATATATATAGTCAGACATTTCAAGCATCTTTAAGAAGATAGTAAATACTCTCTAATATAAGGTCACATTACAGCCAATAAGATGAAGATTGAAGAACATACCCAGATTTTATCATCTGTGATGTATAGTATTTTTTTATCCGTTCTGCCCGTGTATCAGTAACCTTCCCATGATGAGAACATGCATCAATTGCAATGACAGGAAGTTGATATTGAAAGGCAAGTACTTGTGCAAGATAACCCTAAAAACGTGAAGTAATATGCATCACATATTAATAAAAGCAAAAAAAATATATAGTTTAAATAAGTGAACAAAAAGAAGCAAATTCAGGCAACAAAATTGTCACTAGTGCAAGAAAAATTTATGACACTTCTTGAACAATATACAGAATTTTATCTCTGATAAGGGCGGATCTGACGGAGACAGTAGAGCAGACAAAACTATCACTAAATGAAGTCACAAATTGAGCTTGTTGCAAAAAAATAGACTTCCATATTCCACGCTAAAGGATCTAATGCAGACCACCAAGCACTAAGTACATATGCCCAACAAATCACTTAATGAAGAGATAATTTATGTTCACTACTCAATCAATATTCCAACTTTAATTTCTGACACTGAGGCAACTATCACTGCCTCCGTGGAATTTAAAAGACAATTACTTCTAACCATGCAATATCCCTTGATTTGTCAAACATACCTAGGGTCCGTATCTTGTCTAACAGAACTATAAGCAAAAGAAAATGAATCTACACCTGACCGGCACCAACATCGGCAATGGCATCAGCTTTCACACTGTTTGCAACTGTACTTATAACAGCAGAAAGAATTTCTACCTGCACACATGAAAATCTTTTTATCTGATATATTGAAATGCAACAAATTTATTGATTGAAAAAAAAGACACCCACAACTCAATTCGTTTGCCTAAAATCTCATCCGAGAAAAAAGAAGCCAATTGTAAAAATTTGATAACCAGAGACTCACTTCATGTTTTTTCTTTACATTCATGCCCTGGGCAAGAACACTGTTAAGTGAAGTCTTCTGCAGGCTAGGTAATGCCTGCAAATATAAAACAATATAAGTGAAGTCATCTGCAAATATATAAATAAAGATTATCAAATACAAAATCCTCTCAAGCAGAAATCCCAGACAAATATAGCTTGAGTACAAAAGGTATATAAGATCTTTAAAATGATTTTCCTACTTTTAAGTTCAGAAAAAGTATTCTTGATTATTTTAAACCTGCAGAAATTGTCATGGAGCAAAAATAAGGGCCAAAAGTTGGTCATATAAAATAAAATGTGCAAAGATATCATAATATAATTAACATGAAGGATGGCACTTTAAGGATTGCTATAACCAATCAATTGAAAGATTAACAAAAACACTTAGTCTTAGAATTTAGGTTTGAACCTAACTTAAAACCCACAAAACTGGCTTATACCGTGAAGGTTGTTTAAGCTTTATAAGTTCAACTTAAAAACTATCCCTAATTGATGTAGGACTAAATCACCACCCTTGAGGTTGCAATTAAGGCAACCCCCAAAGAGACCGCAACTAAGATGGGATGAGATTAAGATGGTTTTCAAACAATTAGTTGTCTTGTCACCAAGTTTTCATTAGCTCAAATGGAAAGGGCATGAGAAAGTTCAGTGTAAACTAGTCCAATTGAGACTCTCGTAATACAAGTAGCACAAGATACATGAATAACATGCATAGCCACGTAGAGAGCCCCAACAGTAAATCTGTAATCAATGGATTCTGTTGCCCATGATAATATATTAGTAAGAAACAAAATAACCAAACAGAACGTGTAAGCCCTCTTCATTAAATATTTACATTTCAATCAACAAAGGTAAAGGTGAGTAACAAGGAAAAGATTACATACCATGTTCATATCTGCTTGTTCTTGACAAAATACCATAGACCTTAATTTTAGGATGAACTCCTTCAGAGAAGTTGGCCATTCATCCTGCCACCAAGTTTTTATATATCGTTATTAACAAGGAGAACATGACCCCTCCAAAGTCAGAAAGATGCAAAAAATACATACCAATCCTGCAGCGTATCAGTCTAGGAAAACCCCTAAAAATAACCATTCACTATATAAATACCGTGAAAGTCAAATAACTTATTCTGTCCCAAATTAGCAAATAACTTCAGCATAAACTTTGTAGCGACTTGAGATAAATAAAAAGGAAAAGAAAATGTAACCAAGAGCTGAATTCCCCTCTCTTAAGTTCTCATATTTATGATGACATTGGCAGTTCAGATACAATGAATGACAAGGAAGAGAAAAGAACAAGAAAGGTCATATCTAGAGTTCTAGGTACAGCCCACATCAAATTTTCAATAAAGCCTATTTAAGACCTATCATAACAATCTTGCTCAAGCTGGAGCATACAAATTGTATGTGTCAAGCTTGGAACAAATAAATTCAATCTAAGGTTTCCTTGTTCTATCACTAATTTTTTATTTGAATCCATAGGACCATTCATTGTCTCTTTTAGGATGTCTAGAACACATTTCCTTTAAGAAATAACAACACCTTCCTTTGATTTTGCTACTTCAATGCCCAAAAAATATGAGACATCCAAGATCCTGAAAATGATTGTATGGGTGTTCCTTTAGTTGAGAGATTCTAGCAAGCATCATTCCCTATGATGATTATATCATCAACCACACTATTAAGTACAAACATTTTCCAAGGGAGGTATGAAAATAGAAAACAGAATGATCTGTTTCACTATATTTCAGCCCAAACGTTTGAACAATGTGGCTGAACTTTCCAAACCAAGCACGTTCAAATTGCTTGGGAGCATGCAAAGATCAACACAGTTTATAAACCGGACCAAACTCCCCTTGAGCATCAAACCTAGGAGGTTGCTTCATATAGACCTCTTTTTCTAGATCGTCATGCAAAAGAACATTTTTAATATCTAATTGATGAAAAGGCCTATTACGAATGGCTGCCATTGCGAGGAAAAGTGTGACAATAGTAATTTTGGCCACGAGAGAAAAAGTATTAGTATAATCGAGCCAATAAATCTAAGAATATAAGCCACCGGTAGAGCTTTAAGGCGATCAACTTCATTAGGTCCAACTTTAATGGCACAGACCCAACCATAACCAATTGGTTTATTCCCACATGGAAGAGGAACTAATTCCCATGTATTGTTATGTTCGAGAGCCTATATTTCGAAAATCATGGCGTATCGCCATCTAGGATAATCAAGTGCATTCGTTACATTTTTAGGAATAGTACTAGAAGCTATAAAAGAAATAAAAGAAAAATGGGAAGGAGACAATATGTAGTAGCTAAGAAAATTTTAAATAGAATGTGGATTACAAGTGGAGTAGGTACCTTTGCAAATGGAATGAAACAACCCGAGTCATCATTTTTAGTAGTCGTGGTATTAAGTGATGATTGGGAAGGACATGTTGAAGAGGACTCACCTTGGGACATGGGACTACTCATTTGGTGACAATAGTTCAAGAAGATTCTATATGGAATTTTGAGTGTGAAGAGATACGGGTAGGACATGTTGGATAGAACGAATATATTGTTAAGGATGGAAGAAACAAGTTGGTTCGAAAAACATGATAGTAACAAACATATAGTACTTCTTGGTTTCAAGAGAGTACATTGATATCCCTTTTGAAGTTGAGAATATTCCAAGAGGACACATCTGATGGTTGTAGCTAAGAACCCGGAGACATATCATGAACAAAGCGTACAAAACCAATAACACAGAGAAAAATATGAAAGAGACGTTCCTTTAGAAATAAAATGTAAGGAACTTTATTGTCAAGTAGAGAAGAAGGCATTCTATTAATAAAAAATGGGCAATTAGGATAGCATCAACCTAATAATGAACAGGCATATTTCCACCAAGAAATAAGGTGCAAGCAGCTTCAACCACGTGTTTACCATTTTGTTGAAGTGTGTGAGGGCAAGTAGACTGGTGTAAAATGTTGGGTGAGCTTAACAAAGTAGAGAAATCAAAGGAAAAGTACGTTTTGGCGTTATTGCTCTATAAAATTTTAATCACTTTGCCAATTTGATTTCTTATTTAATTAAGGAAAGACCTAAAACTAGACAAAAGTTCAGAAGATCTTTCATTAGATAAATCCAAGTACATCTAGAAAACTCAAAAATGAAAGTAACGAAATATCTAAAACCAAAAGATGAGACTTGACTCCCAAATATCAGAATGGATGATAGAAAAGCATAATTACAAATAGATTCATGATGTTTAGGAAAAGAATACCTAATATGTTTCCCAGTTGACATGGTTCACATTCTAAAGCTTGAAGTCTCAGGAACCATCTTCTTTAATTTTGAGAAATGAGGATAACCTAAGCGTAGCTTACGAGATGAGGATGCAACACAAGACCCAAATGTGCCAGTACCACAGTAGTATAAGAGAGAAGAAATAAGCCAAACACAATGAGTTGTTTTAGTAAAAGAGAGAGAAGACAACAAAGAGGTATTGCCAGAAATATGATCAAAAGCACTTGAGTCAATTATCCATGGACTTTGACTCTCCACACATTGTGAAATGCAAGTTGTAGATGATTGTGCTGTTGTTGGATTTCAACTTCATATATTCCTGATATTCTTCGTCAGAGAACTTTGGTTCAACAACTTCATATTTGGAAATATTAACTATCTTGTTAGGAAAGTCATGCAAAAGAGTGAAAATTCTCTTAGTGATGACCCATTCTTTTACAATATGTGTATTAAGGATGTCCTTCACCACCACACTTCCCTATGGTGCTACGACCTCCTCTTCCACAATTAGATACCATGGGAGAAAACTCAATAGATTCTTGCATATTTCTACTCTTAAGTTGGAACACAAAGGAGTCGTGTTCTCAAGCTTTCCATAGAAGGTACTTCTTGACCAATTAAAATTTGGTCTCTAACATGATCAAAATCCAGATTCATCATAAGAAGGATCATAACCATATAAATTTGAACCTACTTCTTTATTATCTCATCTAATGAATCAACCTCCAAGAACATCTTTAATTCTTCAATTGCTCATTGAGTTTCAGCAATAAAGAACATCGTGTCATCATCAGTTTGCTTGAGGCCAATCAATTATCATAGTCATAGAGGTGTTAGATATCGTTTGCAAAGATATTTTGGGCCTTTTTAAGAAGGGTTATAGGTCTTGCATAATCTAAGAGTGCTCAAAATAGTGGGTTTTACTGATTGTCACAATAAAGCATAAAGCTAAAAATTAGTTTTCTTCCACTATTAGAGATTGATTTGACAGTACTTTACTTCCATCTTCTTCTAGGTGATCATGGAAACCTGGGCCAAGGAACCAAGGTTCAACTGATGTAGACCAAGACAACTAGTTTTTTCCATTTAGTTTCTCAGAAGTTATAGAAAGAGTCTTGAAAAAAGAGGGAGTAGTCCTTGAAGACTTGTTGAAATAGGGTAGAGGAAAGGACACAGGCAAACACTCCCGTAGAGAAAAATAGATTTGCACGAGAGACAAATCATTAGGAACCCTTGACGTGCACAACAAGCAGTACCAGAACAAAGAACCAAGGATGAAAACATGCTCAGAAGGTGAGCCAACAATTCAAATGGCGGTGGTCTAAATGGATTCTAACCACGGGAAGGCAACATATGAAACACATGCACCTAGGTCAAGCCGAAAAGAAGACGGTGTGTGGCAACGCACCTAGCAAAGCTTGGTCATGCCACCATCCGGGCTAGGTTGCACTCCTCAAGGCTCACTGAACCCTGACTTCAGTGGATGAAACAAAGGTGGTGGACAATAGTGAATAGCAACTAACAATAACCAAACGACATTTTCTTCGATATACAGAAAGAGACAGGCAGGACAGGATTGACCCACTCTGATACCAACTTGAGATAGATAAAAAGGGAAAGAAAATATTCAGAGAGTTTAATTCCCTCTCTTAGGTTCTCATATTTATAATGACATTGGTAGTTCAAACACAATAAATAAGAGGGAAGAGAAAAAAATAAGAAAGGTCATATCTAAAGTCCTAGGTACAGCACACAGTGGCCTTTCAATAAAGCTTATGCTAACAGACATTAATACCCCAACCAAAGAATCAAACAAGACAATCAAAGCATAACAAAACGGAGCCTTTTTTCTACCTTAAGACTACAAAACTGGCAAAGAGAAACTAGTTCCGTTTGGATCAACTTCTCTAGAAACAATTATAGGAAAAGAAAACAAGCAGAAAAAAAAATTATAAGCTAAAATTAGCTAATGCGGAAACTAATTTGCAGAAGTTATCTCACTCTAGTTAACTTCTCCAAAAGATTATTTTTAATTTATATATGTTAATTTTAGTTTATACAAAAGTTCCTTTCCTTAAGTGATTTTTGAAGAAGTTAAACCAAACATAGCACAAATGTCACGGAGGAATTTAATTTTAGCAATAAAAGACGACCTCATCGGAGCTATAAAACACAGAATGCACAAATAACAAGTAGCAATAATCAAATTAAGCAAAGCACCCCAAATCAAATACTAAATTTAAACCTGAGCTCTTAAAACGGGATCAGAAAGAAATGATCCATATCAACAAGGCAAGCAAGCATAAACTAATTCAAACAACAAAGGATGTACTTCAGCAAATATTACTAAACAGCAAACCTAAATTGAAGAGAAATAAAAATAAACAAATTAATTAATAAGAAAAAAGAATATCGGATAAACCAACCTGAACTGCACCAGAAGGTATCAGCAGAAGATTTCGAACAGGTTCACGGCGCAGGCATTCGATCCATTCGGCGTCAACATTCTCCCATAGCCTATCCTGAAATTCAATCATCACCATTTCCTTATACATAGTTAAATTACAAATTAAAAAAAAATAGTGAAAAATGGAATTCACAAGGACCTTGAAGAAATTGACAACGTGAGCATTAATTAAGGAAGAATAAGGCGCAAGGAAGCGGATAATGTCGTTGATCCATGCGAGGGTCTCTTCGGCACTCTTGCATGAATACTTGCACTCACCCATCGGACCCAACACTAACGGAAACAGTGTGTGAGACACTGTGTCCCTGTACCGTTTCTCCGTTCCGCAGTTTAGGGCATTGTTCGATGAACTTTTCTTGAAATAGTGACTTCGTTCTTCAAAGGGTAACACACTGTTAATTTTTTTAAAATGTCTTTAAAAATATGTTTTTCTAGATTTGTTCCGTTTTTTCTGAAAACAATTATATCAGATAGTTATGTATTATTATTTACTATTTAAATTTAATCATTTATATTTTTAATTTACTACCTAATTATATACAAGTAATTTTGAAAACAATATTTTAAATAAGTTCACTCATTATAATAAATGGTTAAATTATTCACTAGATTATGTTTAGATAAGAAAAGTTTAGAAAATAATTTATTTTTAAAGAAATTTTGAAATATTTTATAAAAAAAATAAGAAATATTAATATTATTTTAATAGTTAACATGATCCCTTATAAGAAATAAATATAATATATTTAATAGATTAGTTATAAGGTTTACTGATCATTAATATAGAAATTTAGTAAAATTAGTCGAAATCATAAGGAAAAAATATGAAAAGACTACTTATAGTACTTATAAATTAAAAATGATATAAATCTTAAGAAATAGATGAAATTGTTCAAAGTTTGTGGAACCATTTTTAAAATCAGTCAAATCCTTTTTCCAAATCCTGGAAAATGTACATTTAACCTTTATCCAAGGCATTCGACTTTGAATGATCTAGCTAGAAAACTTAAATAACATATCAAAATATATTTTACTAGGAAATTTTGGTGTTCAAGACAACTTTTTCTTGTTTCATATTGAGTGAAAACATGAGAGATGATAGGAACAAGAAACGTGAATTCTTATAAAGGAGGCTCCACCGTAGCCCAAATCATGTAGATAGTCTAAAATTTATAAGAAGAAAATGAGAAAGCAAGATATACACATAAACATTTGTTGCAACCGGAATCACTACGTGGCGATCAAAAAATATTTTTTAAAAATATTTAAATTGAGATTAGAGTCGCCACCATAGTTTATTATGGAAAATTATAGAAAAACCAAAAATAAAAATGTCTAGAACCAGATTCAAAATTCGGGAGTCGGTTACGTGTGGGGAATGTATTAGCACCCCACAACGCCCGTCCTAAAACGATACCTTTAATCAAATGAATAAAAATAAGTGTGATTTTAAAAAATATCATTTTTTCCAAATAATAACAATAATAATGAGACTAAAGACAAAACAAACAAATATATAAAAAATAAAACAAACAAGAAAACATGCTTATAAAAATCATAACAATAAATAATAATTAGGCGGATAAAAATAACAAACAAAAATAAAACAAACAAACATATATATTTTTTATTTATTTGGGCCGACAAGGCTTGACCTTGGTCCTACGTATCTCTATAGATGATAGAAAATCAGGGTACACGTAGTTCTATTTTAAGAATTTTGTTTGGTGATATTTGATATATGGTTATATTTTTTAATTTTTAAAACTTTTTTTCATTTTTTTCATTGAAATTAAATATTTTTATTATTTCTTTTAAAATGCTTTGTTTATTATTATTATTTAATTATTTTTAAAATTATTTGGAATATAATATTTTTATTTTTAAAAAAAAAGTTTGTTAATAAAAATATTTTTTTTTCTTTTAATTCTTCTACCTAACCCACTTTTATTTCTATTAAAGGAAAGGAAAAAAAAAGAATACAAATATACATATAAACATAATTAAAATAAAATAAAACTTGATATTCATTATTTATGTGGCATGGAACACCAGTACCACACGCTACCCCTTTGTTCATAACTTCAGTATATATTTCTTTTTTTTGTACAAAATATTGGATAAAAACTAAATAATTGATTTAAATAATAAATGTAAATGACATAGAAATAAAATATAATAAAAATATTAAGCCCAAAACATTTTTTTATCAATTTTATTATTATCATTATTACTAGGTTTATATTTTTATTTTTTTTCAAAAAATCAAGTAATGTTTTATATTCTTTACTCTTTTATTGAAAATTTTTATTTTTATTTTTGAAAAATATTTTATCTTTTTCAATGATTTTTAAAGTTGTTTAGAAACTTTTCCATTTTTCTTTCTTTTTTTCTGAAAATTTTTACCTTTTTATGATTTTTGAAAATTGTTTCACAAAAACAACATCACTTTATTATTATTTTTTTACTTTTTCCTGAAAAATTAATTATTTATTAAATTTTTAGGAAAATTTTATATTCTGTTTGAGAAATAAAAAGGGTCCTGTATTTTTTTATATTTATTTCTAGACGAATCAAAGCAAAAAGGGTTGAATATCAAGATGTTGTAAAAACTCTCAAACAATCATATTACATAAAGAGATAAAGGAATCAAGTGAGCAACCAAAATATATTGATTGAAGATCCTTAAACAACATGTTTTAACACGAATCAAAGCAATAAGGGTTGAATTATAGACAATAAAAGAATCAAATGAGCAATCAGAATTATATATACATATACAAAAAGCGATAGATCCGAACTTACCCGTTGAAGCACTACCTCAAGAACTTCAGACTTTTTCTCCTCTTGCTTTCGATGACTCTAGATCCCACTAATTTTTCAGCACTGTGATTCTTGTTGTCTCTCTGTGTTTTTTTCGCGTCCATCCACTTGCTCACTATGCATATTTATACTAATTCTAGTCAGCCCACTCTTAATTCAAATTTTAAATCTCTTAATTCCTAATTATTCCCACTTAATTATAATTTGTGAACTGCCAATTGATTATTCTCTTTTAATTCAGATTCAAATCTATTAATTCCTAATTATCCCCACTTATGACACCAACTGACTGTTAAATCGCAAGGACGAACCCAGACTAAAAAATGGGCAAAATTGTACCATTATTGCTGTTATGGCATCATAACCTCTCATACATATAATCAAATTCGAAAATAAATGAATATGAGAAATAAATTAGGAATATTGGAGGTAATGTAGCTGAAACATTTTATTATTATTTTTTAATTCGTTTTTTTTTCTTTATTGTTTTTCCATTTTTACATTTATTGAAAGCAACCTAAATAACACAACAATATAAATAGATACTTGAACCTTCTTTTTTTATTTTATTTTAATATTATTATTATTTTGAAATACATATTTATTATCATTATTTTTTCTACTTTTCGAAAAATAAACAAATTATCTAATTACTATTTTAGAACATTAACCAAATGGAGCCTGTAAAATAAAAAGGATGAGCATAACAATTCAAAAAGAAAATGCATCAATTATTAGACAATCAGCATTTAATTAAAAATCATCAACATTTAATTACTATTAAGCAGAAAATCGTTTGTAATTAATCAGAATAATAATCAGATCAACTATTCAAATTTCTAGCCTTTCTAAATTTTTTTAAATTTATTTTCAATTAATTTTTGTATCATTAATGGGCATCAGAAAAGGCAAGCAAAGAGAGGATGTGACATGACAACACTTTAATGACAATTTTATTTTTATTATTATTTTTTTTAACAAATTTTTAATAGACTGATTTTCTTTACTTTTTTTCCTTTTTTACGAATTTTATTTTAACTTTATTCATAAAATAGAATGGAACCAAAACTCTTTTTTTTATTTAAATAATAACGCACATTTTTATTTTAATTTTATATTGTTTTATATTTTGGAATAATTTTATTTGCCCAGACGAAATTGGGTGTTGACAACATTTGAAAAAGGAGAACAAGGAGGCATAGTAAGCATAACAACACTTAAAGATTGATAACATGGATTATGTTGAATGGTGGAGGACTCCATAAGGTCTAGAGAAAAACTTCGTTAGAAAAATGAAGAATTGTAACAGACCCTAAAGGTTGAGGGTGAAAGGTTCGGTGTGGATCATGCCCTTTCCTATCATACATTCTAGCCATTCTCAAAGGGGGTCCGATTCATTATATGACACCTAAGATTCAATATTTCATAGGCACAAAAGACCTTTTGATGCATTTGGAAACTTTCCATGCCCAAACAGTCATTTATAGAGGGACCAATGTTGTTTATTTTAAGATGTTCGTTGGAACGTTGACTGACATAACCTTGAAATGGTTTAGTAGTTTAGCAGATGGAGTAATTAAGTCTTTTGATGACTACACAACTATTTTAAGAAATATTCAGGACGAGTGATTTGAAGCCACCAAAGCTTAGCAATCTTTCTAACACGAAGTAGTGAACTAATGAGTCTTTAAAAGACTATTTGACTCGATATTACAATCTTACAATATGCATTCTTCAACCAAACTAGGAGTTGTTTGTAGATGTCTTTTTTAAAGCGTTGTTATCTAGATCATTTAGGAAATACATCATCTAAAGATTGACCTTTGATATGATAGAGTTTTGTTCCTGAATTACCTCTCACATAGAAGTAGAGGAAGTTACTACTTCAAAGCATGTTGAGAAGAAAAATGATTAGGTGCTCATAACAAAGGCGATCAACACTAGATTCTAGATGTAAAAGGTATGGCAAAGAAACTTGTGCTTGGTCACAAAATCGATCATATCAACCATACAATGGTTATCAAAGTTCAATTGATTTCAAACCGACTCCACTAACGATGACGAAATGACAACTTTTACAATATATAAATGTTACTAAGTTGCTTACAAGATTGAGAAAGTATGATACAAATGAAACCAAATAAGGAAGCACGATGTTTGTTTCATCAGATATATGAGCATAACACAAAAAAGGGTTATTCTTTGATACGACAAATCAAGAAACACATATGTGAATGTTGTTTAGCGATGTACAAGAAAATAATGGATAGTCCCACGCCCAAATATCAAAAGGATAACACTCCACCTAAATGCCGTGAAGATGATGAATGTGAAAGGCCAATATTGTGGGACTTTAATACAATTGTTGGGTGATTTTTCTGGTGAAGGTCCCACATTTCGACAAGGAAGCAGTATTTTATATTAGTGATGAATATTACAATAAAGAGGATGCTATAAAAACAAAACCCCATTATTTCCTTCTCAAATGAGGATCTTAAAGATGCCATCTTGCATGAAAATGACCTAGTACTGATATCCATGGTAATGGCAAGTAGGAATATGCATCACGTCTTAGTGGACCAGGGAAGTTATACCAATGTCTTTTACTAAGACAAATTTATCATATTGATAAACATACCAAAACAATGTTTACAATTCTTTGATGGAATATTGGTGGGTTTTAATGGAGATCAAGTGGAAGTTCATGGTTATATGGATTTAAAAAATACTTTTGGTGAAGGTTACATGAAAAAATATTAGCCTAGTTTTGTTAATGATGGGCAAATGCACCAATCGCAATGCAGCAAGTAATAAATTACCGCTCTTCCTAAAGGATTTGTGCAATATAAGATGATAAATAAAATTATAATAGAATCAATTTTAAAAACAACTTCATAAATTGATGTTATGTGCAGAAATTTAAAAACAATTAAAATAATGTTTTATATTTTTTATTAGCAAATGAATGCAGAAAAATGATTAACAATAATATGATGAACTTGTCAAGGTTAAATCTCATCAATTTTTACTCTCATGTATAAAAGGTTTACTTTCTTTCCAATTATTACTTAATCTCAACCCATAAAACTACTCAACCTCAATTCCTCAGCAAATAAGCCTAAGATTATATATTAACTGTCAATTCCTTGATCAATTATATAAATAAATCTTGCATTCTCACAAGGGTCTTAATACAATGTTGAATCACACCTTATTCCTAGACACGAGCTTTTATTTGGTAATTTAATTCAGATCTAGACACAAGAGATATTTTTCAACACTCTCAAGAATCAATAATTGAATTATAAATCAACACAACAAGCATATATAGAATTAAATTACTGATATAATGAAAGAAAAGACATAAATATTAAAGTAGAAACGATTATATGAGAGTTCAAAAAGATTTAACCTAACAATAGAGAATTTAGTTCCTCATTAACATAAAGATACCAAACCTTACAAAGGAGTCGTAGAATACGAAGAAGAATCCACAAGAAATCCTAAGATTGCCTTTCATTCATAGAGTGAATTTTGATCTCCAATAGCCTAAGATGCTTAACTCTAGTATGAGCAACTATTAAATAAGCTAGAATTTTTTACGCTCACGTTGGTTGAGGTCAACTGCATTGAGTGCCACTAGATTTTGTTACTGTTGCAAGCTTTGAAGCCCAAGTTGCATCAGGATCATGTGATGTTCGTCAAGCGCATTTCTATGGACTTGCTCTCGGGTACTATTGTGTCAGACTCATGTTTGTTGAGCTAAGCTTGGCTTCTTTTGCTCCAAATTTACTCTTTTTTATCACTTTTTCGAGGCTTCAATCCTCTATCTTCTAATCCAATGCTTTTATGCTCAAATTCAATCAAAATCCAGAAATTAGCAATCAAATTCTTATTTTGACTCTCATAATCAATTATTAAAAAAAATCATATAAAATTGAGAATCAAGCAGGTTTTAAGTGTGAAGAGAGTTGATTTTTGTCATAAAATAAGTCAATAATGTAATATAAATCAACTTTATCACGAATTGATTTTTGTCATAAAATAAGTCAATAATGTAATATAAATCAACTTTATCACGAATATGATGAAGTATTTGGTTGTTAATACACTTATTGTCCAACATTTTTTTGGATTGGCCTTCATTGAACAAGGTAGAAGTGGTAGTTTCAAAGGCTCGTTTAAAGGTCAAATGTATGACCTTGAGAAAGATCACTACTAGAAAATTGTTAAATAGTGACTAAAATTAGTGACCGAAAAAATCGGGCACTATTAGTGATCGAATCAGTAACAAAAAAAATCAGTCACTCTTAGTGACCAAATCAATGACAAAAAAATTGCCTACAAATTCGGTCACAAAATCGATCACAGATTCGATCACAGAATCGATCACAGAAATTGGTCACAGAATCGATCATAAATGGATCAGTATACATCAATAATTATTATAACTATTATTATTATAACTATTATTATTATAACTATTATTATTATTATTATTATTATTATTATTATAATAAGAATTATTATTATTATAACAATATAATAATAATAACAATAATAATAATAGTAATAATAATAATAATTAATTATTATTATTATTACTATTATTATTATTATTATAATATCAAAACCAAATAAAAGGATCAATTAAACTTGGATCTAACAACAACACAATATTTGAAAAGCTTTAACAAATACCTAATTGTTGGGATGAAGTTAGGTAGAAGTTATGTTCAAAGTGGCTGAAATTGCCTTTCCATATAAGGAAAAATTAAGTTAAGTTTCGAGTTTTAAGAATATAATATCATAAAAGAAACAACAGACACCTTCCCTATTCGCTTAATGATCTTTGCATAGTAGCTTATCTAAGATGCATCACTCTAACCATATTCTTTCTCGTTCCCTAACCAAGTTAAGGCTTGGGTACTTTTAAGTTGCTTAAGGTATCGAAGAGAGTATATATAGAGGTTTCATGGATTATTTTCGCTTTAGCCCAACTATATAGCTCACTATAGGCCATCATAATCGAAGCCTAAAATGGAAAAGATATGAAACTGGCTCGGATAAAACTCAAAAAATAATGACTTTTGATAGAGATATATTTAGAAACTATGTTCAATGGAAGTAAATACAATAAAAAACTCAATCTTTCAAACACAGATAAACCTAGATAAGAATGACTTAATACGGGAAAATTCCAAAAGATAGGGTATAGCGAAAGCAAACCTAAAAAATATGTTGTTATTGTAGGAACAGCTGGCTCCAGAAGGGGGGGGGGGATTGAATGGAGCCTGAACTCAATTTGCTATAAATAGAAACCACCAACCAAGGCAAAAAATATAAGCACAGATAAAGCAGTTTTATACTGGTTCACCCT
>Ga0209700_101249_pt1 | contig 52101 bp, 19 predicted proteins | sample SiratroredBW_FD_187528 | JGI IMG/M metagenome (GOLD analysis project Ga0209700, IMG submission 187528) | Root nodule microbial communities of legume samples collected from California, USA - Siratro red BW (SPAdes) (version 2) | ecosystem: Host-associated > Plants > Roots > Nodule | place: USA...
CTGAATATGTTTGATTATTTATCTTGATTTGATGTGATTTGACCTGATTTGAGTAATGATGTTCGAAAGTAATATGTGAGAACTTTTGATTGTTGTTTACTAGATTGAATATGACTTGTGATAAGATTTTGATATATATTTTTTGTGCATGATTAACTGAGGAATCGTATCTGATATTGTATAATTATATAAAGTGGTGAAGTTTTATTGAGATTGTTGAGATTGAAATAGAAAGTGAATGAATAGATGAATGAAAATTGATGATGTGTGATATGAATTGTATGTGATGCGTAGGCATAGTGTTTTCAGGAAAGAAAACATCTGTGCTGAGAAATAGGATGTGCATTTTCTAAGGATCTGGTTTAACGATTGATATCCTGACTCTACTAGTAATAGAATCAAATAGATGAATAACATGAAAAAGGGTTGGTCAGGACAGTCATATGGATTAACCCTGTCATATGAGATTAATGGTGATGAGATGAGACACACAAATTGGGGTAGTATGACAGGTGCAAATCTCGGGGTCTATTTAATGCACGAGTCTTCCGGAAGTAGATCGAGAGTCTGTCTATATTATATGATGTCTTGAGTTGAATGATAGATGTTGTCAATTGATTGTTATGTGTTAAATGATGTATACTTGCGATTATTTGAGATTAATTGAGATATTTTGAATTATTAGCTTACCCTTTCTTGTTTGTGGTGTGTGTTTGTTATACACGGGAGCAGGGAGCAGGTAATATTGCAGATGGTACTATGGAAGGTGCTCTTGAATGAGCCAGTTGCAGCCTTAAAAGCTTTTTTGAAAAACAAAAATATTATTTTGTTTATATGTATATATGTGTAAATGTAATTAGTTATGTTTTAATTCCCTGTGAAGAAGGAAATCTTTTGAAATATTAGTGAATGGTTGATATAAATATCTTTATTATGCATTATGTTTTAACTACTGTTTTGGATAGATTAGATATTATTGATAATTTTTTTTTTGGGTATTACATACACAAGCCATGTTGTAGCATCATCTTTTTGATGATATTCTATTAGTCACGAGTCTTTGTTATTACTTGTTAAACAAGTTGTAACAGACATTATTTATTACTTTTAGATTGTTTTATTTTGTCAACTTTTTTTATTAAATTGATTATAAAGCCTTGTATTTCACGTCCAATTTAAATTAATAAAAAATATTTAGAATGGTAATTCTCATTACACTGTAAATAAGATAAAATCTTACATTTCTAACTTCATTTGTTTGCTTCTTCTTTTCCCTATAAAAGGAATTTTTTATATAAACTGCTTCCATGTTGATGTTTGTCTTTGATTTATGTTATTTTCTTTAATTCTTAGAGATCTTCATTTTTTAGTAACTTGTAAATCATTCCCAAGATCCACAATTTCTATTTGAGAAAAGAAAAAAAATATTTTCCTTTTTTAAGAGGATTTTAGTTTGAAACCTATCTAGAAGTCATACAAAAATTCTCCTTAACCCAATGATCTTTAAGATTCTCACAAAGCAATCTAATTTGTGTAACCACATTTTAAATTTATCTTAAAAAAAAATTACAATTTTTTTAATTTATTTTATTGTTCTAATTCTCTATTCATGTTTGACATCATCATGTGACATTTATGTATTAATGACAAGTTTTTTTATTACTACTTTATATTATTTTTGATAAATACATCATCATGTGACATTTATGTATTAATGACAAGTGTTTTTTTTTAAGAAAAAAATTCTAATGACTCGTATGATAAGTTATCTCAAAATACATTTAAATAATTTATAAAGTATGAAAGCTAAATAGTTAACTTTTTGTTATTATTTTGTTATTTGTATTTTGGCTTCTAGTTTCCAAATTCTTATTCTCAATATATGATATTTGTGTATACTGAATGTAAATTTAGTGACTAAAACTGTAGAGCTTGATCCAATTTATAAGACTCTATTCATCATAGAGTTTTAAGGTAGAAATCATGTATCAAATATTCAGTAAGATATTTGATAATGGATTGAATCAATATTAAAAAATAACCACATTCATTATAATCGTGTAAAAAAAATCTGAAATGAATATACCCTTTTACACATGTTGCCAAAAATAAAATAAAAAATTATTCTAAATTTATAGGGATTTATTAGCCTTCTCCTGCTTCATCCATTTATCTAATTATCAATCAGAATAAAAATTAAATATATGAATCATGATGATAAGTTATTTAATAATAAATATTATATCACAATATATAATATATTAAGTGTCTTACCATAAGCTCTTAACTTTAATCAATAAATCACATGTTTATTCTAAATCACAAATGAGTTTCTCAAAGTAAAAAAAAAATATGTGTATAAAATAAATGAGAAAAGAACATCAAACTAAATAAGAGTTTTAAAAATAAAGATAAATTATTATGATTATTATATCATGGAACAAAGTCTTATTTTCATTACATAATCCTTAAAATTTTTTGGTAACATGTCTTTAATTAAAGGATAGACAATCATCAACTAATGCTAATATGCTTAATAATTATTTTATTTTTCTTAACTCATCCTCCTAGTACTAGATATCTACTGTCAATTACTTCGACTTTCACGCCCACTATCAATATAACATAGTTATTATAATGCAAGTTCGATGATTAAGCACAACTATAATTTTGAAAGAAGCACAACACAACATAAAATATATATTGTGATAAAAATATTCTTACAAATTAAACACATTGAGTTTTGTTTGACAGTGATATATAGATCTTCACATATAGGAAATTGTTAAGAGTGTATAATACATCTTTTATCTTTTTAATAACCAAGCACGATAAAATAACTATTGATATGTGGCTTTTGGATATTTATATAAGAAATTGTGGCTAAAGTTTTGTTTAACAAATTGAAAAAGGTTTTATATACATTGATAGATGAATTCCAAAGCATATTTCTTAAAAAGATATTTTCTAGACAAAAGTAATGGTTGCAAATGAAATGATAGACAAGGTAAAAGAAAAGAAAAAGGAAAAGTGTGTATGATAAATTTTCTATACTCTAAAAAATTATTGATGGCACTTCCATTATGCGAGAAATGAATTTATTGAATGAGAAGATTTTGGCCAGCAGAAGAAGGTCAACCAAAGTAAAGGGAATCCATTAGTCCCTTTCTTGGTTCTGATCTTGGTGAAGGGTTAGTTGGTTTAACGAGGCAAACTAAGACTAACAATATGTTATGAAAAATGAAAGGGTAAAGGAACTTAAAGTAAGCCTATTACAGTTCACAAATGATCCCAATTATGAATACAAAAGATTATGGTCTTAAAAGGTAATTATACTTTGAATTGGCTTATGGAATGAAGCTGTTAAAATAGGGACTATCATCACAGCCTTATATCTTGAAATATGGAGTATGGAGAAGAATTTCTTTATTTACTTATTACTTCACTTATTTTTACTCTTCCTAGTTTAGTTATAAAGTGGCAAACTAAAACATCTTTTTCAAAACCACATTGGTGTCAACAAAATCAACTTCTCCTAAAAGTTCATTCTATAAAGGGAAGTATGAAATTATAATATACACAGCCGTATGTACACTAATTTTTATTTTATTTTTTTCATAATAGAGTGAAAAGGTAATTTTGTAAAAGTCTGGGAACGTCTTATCAATTTTACACTTCCATACACATATAGCCATTCCAATGGATATACCTTTGAACTAAAGGAATCACATTAGTACATAAGAAATTCAAGGAACAATTATTCCTAAAATTCACCAGCAAAACTTACGACTTTCAAGCGATTCGGTTCACCTTTAAATGGTCATCTGAAATAGTGATATTTATGTCTACCATTATCAAGGCATGAACTTTTTCCCTCAATGATTGCATATATCAATGCCCACGGGATTAGATGCTTTTACTGCTTAAAACTGTACCAACAGACATTAGAGTAAAATTTAATAACTCAATCAATAATCTATTTCATTATCTCTTTTAATTAATTTTATTTTAACACAATTTTACTTTTTAACTTGCTATCTCTTTGACTTTTTAACTATCCAAATAAAAAAAAGTAACATGTACAATAAAAAAATTATTTAAAATAAAATCATCACAAAAAATATTTAATTCTATAATTATTTTTTAATAAACTACTTTTATATTAAATAATATATTTTTTATTTTAATAATAATAATAATAATAATAATGATAATAGTTTAAAGAAAAGGTGGTCACACGTACATTTAAGTGTTTCTACTAGTAAATAATAATGATATATATATATGTATAACTTTCAAACATAAAAACTAAAATAAAGAAAATATTTTCTAAGTTCTTAAAATCCAAAATATGTGTAAAAGTTCAAAACAAAAATTTCATCAAACTTAAATTTAAATGAGATATAATTATGTCCATTAACAATCAGATCAAAATTTAAAAAAAATGAGAAAATAAAAAATTAATATAAAATTAAAAAAATTATAAGCAAACAGATTATATGTTTATAATATAAATTAATAACCATGAACTGGATCATCTGTACCTATTTATATTTTCTATCAAGCGTGGGGAGGATTTTCAGCATTGATATTTTTACCAGTTTGACCAGTCTTTCCCCGCTAATAAAGTTCAATTTTAAGGGATAATGATCAATATTAGATGGGTTCCCAAATAAACAAATAAATTGGGGCCAGTCCAATTTTGAAAAGGATGCTTGGGTGGTTGTGGGGTCCGGGGATAAAGAGCATCACTCAGGAATTACTCCAAGTCAAATTAGGTAAAACATCCATCAGGTATCAAGACATTTCAAAAAATTCAATATTCATATATTATTACAAAATAAAAAAATATTTAATTTTAAAATTATATTAAAAAAAATTTAACTACAAATTTAAAATATTTTAATTAACTTTAAGTTTATATAGATATTATAAATATTATTTAATGACTTTAAATTTATATCGGTACTGTTAGTATTATTTAATAATAATATTTTTAACTTTCTTCTAATAAATTAATAATATTTTTTAAAAAAGAAATTAAACAATCAATAAATCTTACCTATCAAAACTTTTAATATTTTCTATCTCTTCTTTATATTCCAACATATGTATATCATTTTTTTATATGTCCTATGTCCTTTCATTATTTGACTTTTTCACTTCTCTAATTCTTTTTTCATTTATCTCCTTCCTTCATTGGTCTCTTTATTCTTCCATAATATTATTTTAATTTGTTTGTTTTTAATTTCAAATTTGTTTTATCATTCTATACTATGTATTTATATGCACGAGTCTTTATTTGGAAACTTGGTAGATTAATTGCAGAGTTTGTGATCACTTTTGCTCTTTTTAGTGCATCAATATTAAGTAAAAATAATATGAGATTAATGAATTGATTTCAATTTTTTTCATTATTTTTTAATTAATCTTAAAATAATTTGTTCAGATATAGAATAAGTGATATAGATTTTCCAAAGGATAAATACTTAAGACATTTTAGAATTGATTATTCTTTTATATATTATAGATAAAACAAGTACCACAATGCAAAATAGATTTGAACAATTTAAAATATATGAAGATATTTCTGGTTTTTTATTTAATATTAAAAAATTGAAGTCATTGGGTTGTGTACTTTTTGAAAGAAAAATGCTTAAACCTTTAAAAGTATTTGAAACATATCTTAAAGGAGATTATAGGATTGGAAAATGATAAACCAATTGACATATTGACATTCTTAATTATATAAAAAGAATAAATTATTTTTCAAATGATGCATATATAACATATAGAATAATGTTAACAATTTTAGTATCAATTGGTTCAGTTAAAATGAGTTTTTCAAAACTTAAACTAATAAAATCTTATTTAAAATCAACCATGTCTCAATAGTTTTGCATCTTAAAAATATTAATTTAATTAATAATTTAATTAATTATTAATTTTATTGAGTTGCTACTATATATATATATATATATATATATATATATATATATATATATATATATATATATATATATATAAATTTTATATATATATATATAAACATTTATATTTATATAGCAAAATTTGATGCATATATAACATATAGAATAATGTTAACAATTTTAGTATCAGTTGGTTCAGTTGAAATGAGTTTTTCAAAACTTAAACTAATAAAATCTTATTTAAGATCAACCATGTCTCAATAGTTTTGCATCTTAAAAATATTAATTTAATTAATTATTAATTTTATTGAGTTGTTACTATATATATATATATATATATATATATATATATATATATATATATATATATATATATAAACATTTATATTTATATTATGTTGTTTCCTTATAATATTATTATGGAAAAATATTATTTTTCTCTTAAAATCGGTTACTATTTTTGTTTAGTCTATATTTTTTTTGCTTTATTTTTTAAATAGTTACAGATTAAAAAAAATTCACACTCTATTACTTAACCATCATCCACTATTTGTTATTTATCATTCACTTTTACTCTGGTTTATTTTTTTTAAACATAAAATGTGAAGGGGTGTAAGGGAATTGTACAAAACATATTGGAGTCACAATATTTTGTAGAGAGAATAGACATAGAGGTTTTGACCAGAGCGTTCAAGATGTCAGGTATTAACAACAATAACAGTGAGGAATGCAAGAAGTCCAGCGAGCCAGGAGTACACACCTTAACCTTAAGGTGGAGGGATAGGTACTCTGATGTGTTTGAGATCGTTTTAGAGTATTTATTGTATTATGATTATGTGTCAAAGTATGTCTCTTCTTTAATCAATTTTTTTTTACTGAATTGGGGTTTTATTGTTAGGATGACTCCCATTATGTTTTGTTTTGGTTTGGATTTATGGGCTTGGATAAAAATTGAAATTTGTTGTTTTCTTTTAAAATTGTTAATTGTTAATTGGTTGTGGTAGGATGGGAACGAGGTGTTCTTCAAGATCAAGAGAAGTACTCAATCGAAAAAGCTTATGAGTGCTTATTGTGACTGACAGTCGGTTGACTTCAACTCCATTGCTTTTCTCTTTGATGGTCGCTGCCTTCGTGCTAAGCAGACTCTTGACCAGGTTGTGTTTCCTTCATCTTTCTTCATGGATTCTACATCTCAACTGTTCAGCTTTTGGTTTTGACTTGAACTTTTATTTTTGCAGATGGAAATGGAGGATGGTGATGAAATTGATGCAATGCTTCATCAGACTGGAGGAGGTTTTGTACTCTGAGTATATCTTTCCTCTTCCATCGATGTAACTGAGTTAAGGAATATCTTTTTGTAAGTGAATGTTAAATATCATTCTCTTGATTATAAGTTATAAGTTCAAAATGTTGTAATGTTTTATTAAATAATAGAACATATATATGCATATTTGTGATACTTGACATATCTAGTTAAGACAATCTATTAAATAGTAAACTTATAATTAAGTTAAATTTTTGGTTTGATTACATGTTTTTATATAGTAAAATAAAAAATCATACATGCACACACACATCCATATATACACACTCATCATAGATAATGAGTTGATTATCCTATGTCACACACACATATTCATCATAGATCATGAGTTGATGATCCTCTATGGTTGTTTCTAACTTTTTGATGTGACTTTTGGAATTTGTTTGTTTCCAATGGTGTATAATTGGCATTTCCATTGCCAATATTTCCTTAATGAGATTGAAGTTACCTTTAGATCCAACATTGGTTAGAAGTTTGAAATAAGTGGGGTAAAGGAATCCTTCAAAATCTTTGCTTCTTATAAGACCACTAATTTTTCTACTAGCTAACGAGGAAGAACATAAATATAAATTTGAAGCATCTTCGCCTTTTCACAGAAGTCATAATAGGATTGTTAGGCACCTCTTTAACTTTTGGTTATAAAATTTCTGGATGTAAAGAAAGAGAAATAATAACATCCACTTAACTCTTGGTTATAAAATTTCTGGATATAAAGAAAGAGAAATAATAACATCCACCTAACTCTTGGCTTGGTTATAAAATTTCTGGATGTAAAAAAAGAGAAGTAATAACATTCACCTTTACAACCTCATCTATTTCATCAATTTTCTTCTTATTCTTTGCAAGCCTTGAAAAATTAAATAACAAATATTACTAACGTTAATCCATATCTTTTATAGCCAATATCTCTTCCCAAAATTTATATTTAAAAAAATTAAATATATATTACAAATAATACAAAGACAAAATATCAATAAAAAATTTTTTACCTACAAATCAAGTCATGAATAAATCCTTACTTTTTAATTAGGCGATGAAAATTCTAATTATTTCAATACTTATTAATATATAAAAATATCATAATTTTAATTATTTTATTAATTTAAAAAAACATAATTTTTTTCAATTTGATTTAGGCCTCGAGCCGCCACTTCCGTCAGTGGCTAGCAAAATTTGCTTGAAATCAATCATGATATCCACACTTTTCACTTCACACAATAATTTTATAAGAAAGGCAGTTATACAAAAATTTTGAACGACCCAGCTTAATTGCATTACCAGTACAAATGATGGATTTGAAAAACAACTTCTGCAACCTTAATGAATAAATAGCATTAAAATTTCATATGGTACACTTAATACTGTCTGATATAGAAATAAAACCAATACAATAGGCCAAAACTGCAAGAATTGCCCCAAAGACAACCCTATGTTCTCACGCGATATGGTAAGAAAAAACAATAAGAGGAATAGAACGAGAAGCTCCCACACCACAACAGCCTAACATGCTCTTTTGGACTCAATCGGACTATTAACACTCATAATATACACATTCTACAGGAAGTTCCCTTTCCAATCACAATTGACTCTGCATTCTCAAAACTGAAGCCATGTTGCTATGAAACACCATGCAAGAATGAATGATGGAAACCATCTTATGGCAAAAAGAATGGGTAACAAATTGAGACCACCAAACTGGAAAAAGCTTGTTCCCAAGAAGAGCAATACACCAAATGCCAAGCCAGGATGCTATGAAGAAATGATGGATTGTAAAGCAGCAAAGCAGTGAAAACTATGAAGAAAGGATGGATTGCAATGCAATCTGTTGCTGTGGCTGCAAAGATGACCACGTAGAAGCAAAAGTAGAGGGTGGTAAAGTTTGCTGGAGCTGTCTGAGTAAATTAATCATACGGCCAGCTGTTTGTTCTGTCGCAAGGTCTTTACCAGCACATAAAACCTGTGTCACAAAGGTTTCCATTAAATAGAGAAGTAATATCAAATAAACCCAAAAAAAAATTCACTTGTGTCCCTTAATTACTGGAACAGAATAGTGATCATTTCATAAACACTATGGCATTCATGGGATTAATGCATGAGGCAAACATGTCAATTAACTTTGTATACATGGCATTGTAAGTATGAAAAGGGCACTGGCTCCTCAAATTAAAGCACACTACCGAAATGATTGCATGAAATCAACTAAAATAATAAATGTCATATAAAATATGACATTCTCTAAGTTGACAAGCTAGAGAAGTAATCGCATTCTTCTTACGGCTTCATTTCCATATAAATCCTTTCATCAACAACAAAAGGTTTACTCATATTTCTGATTTCATCCTACTCCTACCAATAAAAAAAAGTTCAAAACCCTCAAGATCAGGAAAAGCAAATGCAAATTGGAGAGGCCAAAAAAAAAAATTAACCTCTGCGAACACTGAAACTATTTTTGGAAGGTATTGATTGTTTGGGCCCAGAAGCTCCCTATCCGACCTGCAAATAAACAGGGCAATTAGAACACCAGAAAAAGATACAAAGCAGGTCAGACAATTGAAAAGAGGAATTGGGCCCCAACCTCTCAGCCATTAAACAAAGTTGATCGTGAACAACTTTTGCCTCAATCAAATCACCTTTTATTGGCAAACAGTTTAGCCATGCGGGGACTACCTGCAAACATAACACAAAATTAGCAAAATTATAAATTATCAGCTCAACAAAAAAACTAAGTCAGGCTCAGAATTGGTTGTAATAATGATAGACATAATCAGGAACCAAAAGCAGGTTATAAACCGCAAGAACAATTAATGACCTGGGCAGAATCAATACTGTCCCGATGAAATTGGCAAATTTTTCCCAGAGCAGAAACAGCATTGTCATATGCCATCACATTATCTGAATGAAGAGCATTAGGATGCTGGATCACAGCATTTAATCTTGAAAGAGCCTCTGCAATAAAACAATTATTTGTTACTCAATAAAATAGAGTTTTTTTTTTTTTGGAAGTCTATTAATGTATCCAGCAGTACCTCCAACCAGTGGTTTGAACACAGATCCACCAAACTCTGCACAAACACCAAGGCCATACACAGCAGCCTGCAGAAATGTGAGGAAATACCAACATAAACAAACAGCTTCATAATAAAAATGGTATTAAAAAATGCTAACCAACAGAGAGTGCCTAATCCTGACCTGTCTGACATCAGGAGTCTCATCATTACAAGCTTCCAACAGGAATGGGAGATATGTATCATAATACCTGCTCAATTGGCATATAAAAATGAAGTTGATAACACGCCTTTATAATTATCAATGCAAGCTAAAACAGAAACCTAGTAGAACAAAGGGAGTTTACTTGATAGCAGCTTCACGACACTGCTCTGCAACATCATCAAAAATACAAATTGCAATCCTTCTCTCTTCAGGAGTCTTGTCCCTTCCCTGTATCCAAAACATTTCACAAAAAATCAAAAATTATGACATCTGTGTTTTAGTTCTTGAAAATCAGGCTTTAACATTAATAAGGCACAATGCCTGTATGAAATCTACTTGACATAATAGAATAGACCATTCAAATAGCAGAATGTGGCTAAATTTTAGATCTTAATGATGGTAGACTGTTTCATTTCATGAAACATAAAAAAATAAAAAAATAAGAGTACTGCTAATGCAAGCTAACTTGCACAGGAGAATAAAATAAATGAGCTCCAAGATGATAAGTATAATAAAAGAGGATAAAGACGAGAGCTCAGAGATTATAAATGTATAGAACTGAATTAGAAGTTAAACGTAAAGAAGTGCAGGTGTGCTTCGCAAGTTTATCTCTATATCTATACCTAGAGTTGCACACAATCACCAGTCAATTCGCAATCTCAGATAAATTGATTATTCATTCGTTAACAAAACTAGGGAAACCTCCTTTACTGTTTTTTATAAATTAAAGACTTAAATCATATTATAAATGCTTGAATACGGCATAAGGAATGCTCTTTACCAGATTATCAGGTACAGTAGCATATCACAATCAAAATGCCAAGCTGTTAAAATGGCGAAGTTCAAAATTCAGCAGCATGTATATCTTCGAAATCATATCCATAATTTACTGGTTAAAACTGAGAAAACAGTAAAACATACACATAATTACACCAAAACAAAATACAGAAGATAAGGGCCTGAAGGCCAGCTGAATGAATGAATGGGAAATAGAAATGTATAAAATAGAATTGCTAGCCTCCTCAAAGAACATACCCACATAGGTGTCAAATATGATGACAGTTCATCAAAGAAAGGTAAGAAGGAGGCTTTGAAGGTCTTGATCAAAGTTCCCAATATCTCACCCACCTGCAACAATGTATACATAAATTAGAAGACCACGAAACTGATCTGTTAAAACTAAAAAACACAGAGATGGCAATGTTGTACTTATGATATTTTATATTATTTTAGATTAGATTAAAAAACTAACTTGGTCAAAAACTTCTTCCTCTTGTTCATTTTCCTCTTTAATCAGCTCCCCCTCTTCAGCATCAAAATCTTCAGCTTGGGTCCTCTCAGCTCTCTCCCGTTTTCTACTTGAACTAGCTGTGATCACCTGCTTAATCTCGTCAACAACAGATCTGACCTGGTTTTCGTCCAAAAGCATCCCAGAGATCTAAAAGAGGAAACAAAAACATTGGAACACACCCAAACAGATTTATAGTGCACTATAGGCAAGGAAGGGAAAGATAAACAAAAAAAGACACACAAGAAATGGATCAATCATTACCCATTCATCTAACAAAACAACTACTAACACATGCACAATTAACAAAGCATGCAATCCACCCTTCTCTCCTAAGGCATGGTTTACTTGAACCTAATGACACCAAAATATTCTATTGTAAATCATGCTTATAGAAAAACCATTGACCTCAATATGGCTCAATAGTTTAACCAATAAAGTTTTTCAGGCTCACTCTAACTCTAGTCAGACTGAAGTGTAAAAGAAAAATATTGTAACCAAGTCAACTAAGTGCAAATTTAAACACCCCCAACAAACCAAACATGAAAAAGGAAGTAACCAAACTGGAAAATGTAGTTTTTATTTGCAAATTGACAACAAAACCTAGAAGGGATAGCATTGGTCAGAAGAATAAATAATAGTAGTTCCACTGAGGCTCTTCATCGACTTTTATTTTTAAACAACAAAATAATGATAAACATCAAAGTTTTAATATAAGTAATAACATCAACTTTGCCAAGGTATATTCAATAGTCATGGCTCTGTATAATATAGAAATTCATCCAAAACAAGGCATGGACTCTCTCTCTCTCTCTCATTATATATATATGTGTGTGAGTGTGACCATGTTATCTCATGATCCGAACCTGTAAGCATTCATTTAATGAATCCAACATGCTTGCACAAATCTCCGTGTCAGGTTCCTGCAAAACAAAGAGATGGGAAAATCTTAGCCAGGAAATGTCAAGGGATAGATAAGTCAGGCAACGTTCACCGCAAATATAATCTACACAAAACTTGGTCTCAAACTCAAGCTAGGACTGGGTCTCCTAAACTATTAAAAAAAACACTAACAAACGTTTTCTTCAATATTTAAAACAGTAAACATTTTTTCAAGACAATTTCAAATCAGAACGAAAAAAGTTCACTTCTAAAAACCAAACATAAATTCCATAATAACATAAAGAATGGATAGAACTTGGATAACAATTACCTTGTGCAATGCTTCCACCAAAGCAGGGATTATACTATCAGTCAAAAATTTCAAATAGGATAAATCCCGACCTTGAGATTGCCCCTTCTCTATGGCTAACTTTGCAGATCGCAATAGCTCCGGCATTGCTATAGTGGTGTTGGAAATTATAACAAGTAAACAGTTATGGTAATGATCATAAATTTTACTGTGTAAGGAAAAAATCCTTGATGAAAAAATGCACAGCATATAATTTTTTTCATACCTGAAACAGCTGCCTTTCTAACCTCCTCATGGAAATAAAATTTAAGGAGTGGAACTAAAATTCCAGCGACCTGCATATCATTCAAATTATTAACACGGGAAAATATGTAAAGATACACAGTAAGAAATCTCAATGGGTAAAGGGATTCAAAGTAACATTCTAACCTGATCAATCCAAGGAAAGAATCCTTCCTTCAGCTCATCAGCATAGCAACAAAGCATGTTACATGCAGTAGCTTTTTCCTCTAAAACACTAGTCTTGATTCCAATTCGCTTGTCCCCAAGAGTAATAGTTTCCATACTAAAAACGATAAACAAAACTTAGTTTGAATCATTCAGCCTATACAAAAATGTAGAGATGTGGGGTTCTGATTCTCCAGTAGAATAAAATTGTTATTACAAAATGAGAACGTGCACTAGGATTTTGTAGATATTAGTTTTTTGTGTGGCGTACTGTTCAGGGTGATTATAATAAAAAAGACTAGTAAAGCAATAAATGTGCCTTAACTATTAAGCCTTAAACTATTGGTGAACATAACCAAAATGACAAGAGAATTGCAGTAGAGAAGGACTAAGATTGAGACCTTTCATCGTCGGAATCCTCAATATCGTCTGAATCAGCCGATGTAATGGTTACATCAGGCTTAAGTGAAGCAGATTGAAGCAATGGAGGCATAACAAACTCCATGTAAGGAAGAAAATCTTGTCCTAGACATTTGCAGAGTCTAGCCCATGCCTTTAACAAATTAAAGTCATTAGATTAAACATAGTCCAATAGGCACTTTATGCATATGCTATATAAATAATATAAAAAACATACCTGTAGCATGTAACTTGTTGTTGGATCATCGGTCTCCAGTTGAGATACTTGAAGGGACATGAGAACTTCCATAACCTTTAGCATATATAGAATATTAAAATCATGAGTTCTAGCTGAACAGATAGAGAACGAAGTGTTTAAAGAAGTTTCAGGGGCAGCTAACTTCCTATCTCCCCATTCTAGACCGACTATTTTTCCAAATAATGATGTATAAAAAGTGAATATACAAAACCAACCATACATTCTAACAAATCAAAATGTTAAAATAAGTTTGACCAAGTATAAAAACAAAGTGAAGTAGCAAGAAACACCTACCTGCTTAGCATCTGCCCTAAACTTCTCCTTCCCAACAGCCATTCCAACTAAACTTATGCATTCCATAGACTTAGCACGAAGCATCCGGTTAGATTTGTCGGTTGCATTAACCAATATAGCCTTCAGGTATGGCATTACAGCATCGTAATATTTTTGGAAGTGTTCCTATGAAAGACCATAGTATTAAATGAGTAATCCAAACAAAAATAATTATAAATGTCGAATGAAGAAAGAAGTTCCCAAAATACCTGAGAAGAATCAGCAACCGATGCCAAAGCAGTTAAGGCACCTTCTTGCACCATCTGCTTACCATTCTGAAACGTGTATAGAATATCCAAAATTAAGAAGGAAAAATTCAATTATATGATATTTCAGTAAAATGACAATAATAACATTAATATACCTGAAGAAGTACAAGCAGTTTGCTAACAATTCCATCCAAGTACGGTGTTAAGATATCAGGTGTGCAGTTCTCGCTGAAGTTGAGAACTGCAGAAGCAGCATGTGCCTGTGTAAACAATATTTTGAGAATAAAAAGAATAAAAGAAACAAAACATACACATTTCATACAATTGCAGTATATCTCAATGATTCGCATTTGTATAAACTTAACTCGTATAAAGTACAACTGCAATTGTTGTTTACATTTCATATTATAAACAATCAATGCTCAACGATATCCAAAGCCCATTGAAAGAATCACAAATTTTTCAATTCTAACACATTGAGCAAAAATTTATACTCAATAATAAAGAAAATAAATTAAATAAAAGGCCAGCTGACCTGTACACGAGGATTCTGAAAATCATCCATTGCACCAGCTAATGCAGGCAACACCCCTTGATGATACTTAACTTGCAAATCCGGACCCAAATCAGTAGATAGTTGCCCAATTGCGTTAATGGCTGCCCACCTTACACGGGGGTGTTGGTCAGGAAAGGAGTTTAATACCATGGCCACCACTTGCTCCAAATTTTTTATCATGACCTATAGCGATTTAAAGAAGAAAATTAAAATCACAAGTGGCACACACTCACCTGAAAATAAAACTTATTGCACGATAATAAATAATTCATCAAAATTAACTACAACTGACACAAATGTAATAATTGCAACAGAGCAGACATCTCCAATCAATACCTTCGAGCAGCCTTCAGCTATCTGAGCAAGTGCTATGAGTGCAGCATGGCGTTTTTGCCATTCCGGGGCAGCCAAGTAAGCAGGCAACTGTTCAGATGCAACCGGAACAATGGTGTTTCCACCCAGAGATATAGAGAGCCTATCCAAGCACTCTTGTCCCACACTGTAATTACTGGTTTCACCAGCATCCTCATCCTCTGACTCGGCACTGTGCCACGCAGGAACATCCTCGATATCAAGAAGCATCTTCATAAGTATTGCAAACAACCTACTAATAAACTGCGGCAACTTCCTCATCATACCAGGGGCACGTTCCCTTGCCTCGGCGAGAGTTATCACAAACTCAATCGCCAAATGCCGAGTTCCCTCCTCTAAGGACTCAGCCTCGGCTATCTGCAACATGGCGCCAACGACATCCACAAGCTGCCGCCGCAAAAACCTCGGCTCAGTGCCGGCGAGCTCGATGAGAAGCTCAAGCGCCTCTTGAGCAGTGGCCTCCTGGCCGGAATTAAGCGCCTCGGTCAAAGTCCGCATCATCGCGGGCAGCAGGTCCTGGAACCGGTCACGATCGGCGGAACCGGAGAGGCACTGGATGAAATTGATAACGGCGTTAAGCGCAGCAATTCGGACGTCAGGGTTAACAGAGGGATTGGTGAGGCACTGTAGGAAGATATCGTGGAGGTGCTTGATGTGAGGAGTGAGGGAATCGCCTATATACTGCGACAGCTGGGCGAAGATTAAGAACGCAGATTCCTGAAGCTTAGGGGAATCGGAAGACACGCACTGGAACATGAAAGGGAGAAGTTCCGGCCAATCGTTATCCGGTAGAATTCCAGAGGCGAGCTCGGAGATGGTATCACAGAGTTTCTTGGAGATGGATTTGGAGTTCTCGGTTTGAATCGATGAGAGGAGAAGCGATTTGAGGGAAGACTGCGTGTGTGGAGAGAGGCGCGGCCAGAGGTAGGAGTCGTCGCGAGTGAGCTGCTTCCGGAGGAGGATGGCTGACATGGCACGCGCCTCGTGGTGCGGCGAGGAGTGGAGAAGGTGCACGAGCTTCAAGGAGAGGTTATCGGGATCGGTTTGTTTGCAGAGGTTGAAGAGTGCCTCGGCGTGGGAGCGCTGGTCGTTGGAGGAGGACATGAGGTGCGAGATCAGCGTCTGGAAAGGAGCTGGATCGGCACCGAGGATGGCGGCGACCTGCGATTGCTGGAGCTCGGGATCCATGGCGGCGAGGAGAAGAAAATTTGATGATGAGCGGCGACGAGGACGCGCGGTTAGGGTTTTTGATTGATGATGAGAGACTCGCGTCGCCACTCTATGCTCCCTCGGGGTGTGTGAGTTTGTGTGTCTTTTTATATATAGTGGTGAGTTTGATGTGTTGTTACCTGTGGTTTTGTTGTTGATAATATAAGTGGGAAAAGGGTTAGGTTACCGTGCACAGGAGTGGGGCTAATCAGGGCAACCACATGATTTTTATTAGCTGTGTTTTGTTTTCAAGGTCATGATTCATCATTAGCCTATGCTTTCTTTTTCCTTGGTGCTTAAATTTAATTGATGTTTAATTAATGTATTTGTTGAAAGGATCAGTGTAGTTTTAAATTGTTTTAAAATATTTAATGGGGATTGGATTCTGTAAATGGTTTTTGGTGTTGACAATTTTTTTACCTCTTTTATTCTTATATTTTTCAGTTGCCATTCTTTTGAAAAGTTACTTAAAAACATAAAAAGTATATTTATTGTATAATTTTAATAATTACCAAAAATTCAAATATTTTATAACGATTTTATTTTATAATTTTTCTTTTATTTTGAAAAATTACAAATATTACTATTACATTGTTATAGAATTGTAAAAACTATTAAATAAAAAATTGCGTATACAAATTTTAATGACTTCAATATAAATTTTAATGATATTTTTTACTTAACTTATTATAATAATTAAATTTGTAATTAAAAATTAATTTTATTATCTTAAAAAAATGGACACACGTATCCATAAGTCCACGTGTTTCCAACTGTGTTTTTTTAATAAATACTAATATATCATAAATAAAATATAATCAAGTTATGAATACATATATGTATGTGTTAGGTAGTAGTTAATTAAATTTAAACATGTAATATTATATTTAAATATAATAAGTGATTTTGTTTTATTTTATCTGAGAGTGAGTTTTAAAATTATCAATTTTTTTAAATAATATAAATGTAAAAGTTTTCTTCCTTAATAAGATGAGAGATAAAAATATATATTTCTTCTTATCCGATTGTTCTTTATATAAATAAAGTTATTTTTATTGTTGTTGTATAAAAAGATTGACAACTTATTATATAGAGAAAAAAAATGATATTTTTTTTATAATGTTTTGTTATTTAGTAGGTGTATGTTTTTCAATTTGACTATTCTACAAGGAATGAGTTTGAAGTTAATCTTTAAAATTTTAGACGTCTTATATAAACCATTGATTAATGTCTTTGAGTAACCTTTGTAAATTTACAATAAAAATAAATTAGTAGATGTTCATTTTATTAATAATTGATTAGGAATGTCACCACAGTACATTTAATTACAAGATTGAGCAAGTTCAGTTCTACTTGATAAAGTAAAAAATAAAATCTTTAAATAAGTCAGGTTTAGTTGCCTTGCAAGATGAGTTTTGATCTCTATTCTTGTATACACCATGTAATGATTTTGGTTTTATATACTCACATAAATTGATGAGTTTAAGATGACATGAAATGTTAAAAAATAAAATAAAAACAAGTTTATGTTACTTAAAAATGATAATTAATATATAAAGTGAAAAAATAACTGCCATCTAAAATTAAGATTAACATAGGAGTGTTGAAAAATAGATTGAAGTATAAAATTAAATAATATTATTGATCTAGATAAATAGATGGTGGTTACTTATTACACTTTTGACTATACATTTAATAGCTACATGTATTGTGATTCTCACTTATTGTATATTTAATTGTGATAACCAAATAATTATATCAATGTAAGCCTTCAGGACCAAGGAAGCATGTAAGTAACAAGTTGAGAGTCCTCACATATATAAATAATTATCGATTGTATTATTGTTATATGTTCAGAAATTAAAAAATAAAAGTTTAAGAAAAAGTTGATAATAACTTGAAAAGATTGATATGATCAACCTATGAAATATTTTATTAAAAAAATAATGTTTTTCTTGATAATTAAAATGGTTAATTTGTTAGTTGTAGTGTCATTCTATTTTATTTCAGAAGTTATTGAATTTAATTGTTAATAAATACATATAAAATAATGATTTCCAAATAAAATTTATATTTTTGATTTAAATGAATGAAAAATGCATTAATTATTTACAGTTTTTTGAAGTGTGGACACCCTGCTTGTAGGGAAAAAGTTCACCCTTCCATTTGTATTTTAAAGAAAAAGATGTTAATACTTTAAAGGAAGCTGACATTAGTGGAAATACATTTTGATAAAACTGATGTTTTTATAGGAAGCTTTACTTCTTTAGACAATGATTATCTTTAGATGTTGATTATCTTTGGATTTGATGAATCTCTTTTAATTAATAATCATTATAAACTTTAATATTTCTTATTATATGCATTTGACTGGTTCATATGAGATTATATAATCCATATTTTGGAGCACTATTATCATTCTAATGGAATACATTACAACTACAAAGGTTATAGTGGAGAATGGACTTTTTCCATGTCTAATCTAACTGGAGAAGAATGAAAAGAATGCCCTTTTTCATTAAAATAAATAAAAGTTAGATGCATAATAAATTTAAATGAATTAACATGCAACTTTCAGTGAAGTTAGATAAAGATTTTATCATTGTTCATTAACAGGTAATAATTTAAAATATCTTTAAAAATAAGTTAAAATAATTAAAAATAATAATTAGTAAATTTAAGCTTTGCATCTTTACTTAGTTAATAAATTATGCCATGTGTGTCCCATTACTTGAATCAAATATGTGGACAAATATGTAATGTTATATAGGATAGTTTGAAAAAAAAAAACATTACACCACGCTGCTCTATGAAAGTTGAACACAAAGATAAATCAATACCAAGTGGTGATCAAACATAAGCTAATAACACCTGTAGTTGAAGTGTTTTGGATACAAATGTTGCAATTACAATAAACACAAAGATTAAAATTTCATTAACTAAGTAAAAGGGCACCGAAACTCTTGAAAACATAGGGCACTCAAACTCTGTGTGTGTATGTTTTTATTTGTTTATTTATTTACCTTGATTTTGTGATCTCTTTTATGACTTTTAATTTATTATATTTATCTTTTATATATAAAAATAAAGATTAATCATTAAAACAAAATAACTTAAAATAACATTATAATAGCAAACAAAATAAACATATATATATACACTGTTTATTCTAATTTATGTATTTAAGTATGTTTATTTATCATGAATGATAATTACAGTATAATTTATAATTTATGAATTAAAAATTATTTTGTATCATTTTTAAGCACTATGATATGATTTTTTGAGGTAATATAATTTGTTTAAAATTAATATTACAGGTATATTTTGTCCTTTAACAATTTGAATGATTATCATCTAAATGTTTTAAGAGAAATTACTGTTAAAATATCAATAAAAACAAGAAGATGAATATGTAGAGAAGCATGATAATTGGAGTCTCCAATCTTGCAAGTTGCAACCTTTTGATACGCTTAATTTGTTGGAAGAGATGGTGAATCACAATTATTGCTTTGTGTAATAATTGAGGTTTTGGGTCACTAAGTTTTTTTTTTTCTCCCTTTATTTCCGGGTCGCATCTTCTTTCTATTTTCAAAATAAAATTCAGAATACACTATTATGCTTTTATTTCTTCCTAATATTACATTACGTTTCCTGTTCATGAGAGATTAAAGTTTATGACATTTTATTCCATTTTTTTTTTTATTTTCTATCAAAGTTCCATTCACTTTTTGCCAAAGTACTTATTATTGGAAAACCTTTTCCATTATCGATACAACTGCTTCATTATCATTTTCTTTTACGTTAAAATACACTTGTTTTTAAAAAACAAAATTATATTCCGTTTTACTCTATAACTTTGATATGTATATGTATTATACTAATATAAGTATTCTTCTGAAGCCTAACTCATAAAGTTTATTTTAAAATAAACATAATTGATAGATTCGCCCTCCCAACTCATTAAATATAATTCATACTTTTTTTTTTAATTTTATCAAATATTGTATTACTAAATATAAAGTAAATTATTCGGTTTTTTGATCTTGATGCATACTAAACAGACGACTTTTTAAATCAATCCATATACATAAAAATTTTAACATTAAATAAAATTTTATATATTTGAATAAAATAAATATTTGAAAGTACTTTAAAGAATCTTCTAATAATTTCAAACTGCCTGGCAATAAGTTAATAATAAAATAATGACATTATTATTGTTATTATAATATTGAATAAAATAAAATAGAATTTGGCTTTGTTCCAATTGTTAACAGGGCTGCAAGATTGGATGATACAATTTTAGGATTTTCCTTTTACACCCCATAATTTCCTTCTTCACCTTTATAATTATTAAAATTAATTTTTTATCTTGAAAAAATAACTGGTGAATTCATAAGTATTTTTTTCATAAGAAAATATTTTAGATGATATATATTTTTTAGATTATAATCTGATTTTCTTTTATTTTCAAATTGTATGATATGTATTGATTTTTATAATAATTATTTAAAAAGTCGTATAAAAATATTTATGGTTAAATAAAAATGTAAATTGTTGTATATTATCATATCATTATTAAGGTAAAATTAAATGTATATTTTTCAATTTAAAGAGTGAGTAAAAGTATAAATTTTTTTTTTTATCTTGCGGCGGGCTGGGCTACATTTTTTCCTGTTTTTTCAGGTGGGCCGGGTCAAACGGGTGGCACTGACCCGTTTTGAGAGTCTTAACTTCAAGAGTTCTAGTTCTACCTCTCTATTTGTAATTACGTAAAAACCCCTCTCTATTTGTAATTACGGAGAAACCCCACACCCATTACACCATTGCACCTCTTCGAATCCTGGCACATAGAATGGTGAGTTGCTGCAGTGAGAAGATGGAGAGAGACAACGGTGATAGCTAAGACAGGTAATTAACTTCCAATGCATATTCAACTACGTCGTTTCGTTGATTTTCTCCAAGCATGGGGTAGATGAAAATGAAACTCTCTTATTTTGAATTTTTCTGCAGACGAAATGTTTAATAGGTTAAGCAGGCGTTGTTTCTGCACCCTTGCGCCACGCCCATGGCTGTTCGTGGGGTTGGGCAATCCTGGTGACAAGTACAAAGGAACTCGCCACAATGTACCCTTTTTTTTTTTTTTTTCTGCTTCTGCTTTTACAGCTCTGTTAGGAGTTTGCTTCGGCAGTTACAAGTTTTAGTTATCAATCGTTAAATTGCATAACATAATCAGCATCTGATTTAGCATTTTTTGATGAATTTCTGAAACATGTTTTGGTCTAACTCAGGTGGGCTTTGAGATGATTGATGCATTTGCTGAGTCGCAGGGGATTCCTATGAACACTGCCCATTCCAAAGCCATTTTTGGTAAAGGTTTGCCTGCTGCCTTGCTTAGATATTTATATTTTCTGTTTTTTCTGTCAATGTTTGTTGCAATTGATGAATTTTTACGCAAGTTGGTTTGTTGCAGGTTTTGTTGGTGAAGTTCCTGTTTTCCTTGCAAAGCCTCAGACTTACATGAATCTGAGTGGTGAATCGGTAAGGAAATAGGATGTGCTAACGTTTCTTTTTTCTCTTAATCAAGTGGATACTTACTTTTAGATTGTAAAAGTCGTGCTGCCTAGCTTTTGCTACTTGCCACTTCCAAAAGTTTATTAAGCACGAGTTCCTTTGATTGCTGAAGCTAATAATCTACTTTGATGGGTAGCTTTGCTGAAGCACGAGTTCACCTAAGTTGGTTGCCTTTGTCGCAAACACCTTCTTCATTGAGTTTTGGTTTGATTTCTTGTTTCTTCATCTACCACTGCACCATTTGCTTAAGCTTAGATTTTTGCCGGTCCTCTCTTTCAAGAACACTGTGGAAGTCTCCATTTCTTTGATGTAGGTTTCCATTTCATTTGCTCTTCTTGCTTTGAGGTAGTCAATCTTTCAAAGACACGGTTACCATAAGTATCTTCACATCTTTCAATCAAATCTGTAGAAAAGGATTCCTAATTTCAATTTGGGTTCTCTTGGCACCAAGAATTTGGAATCATTGCATGGCCAGACCCTTCATGCTCATGAATGCATATTGCAGCTTATGGAATGAATGAATTTCTTCTACCTCTGAATTTTTCAGCCCTAGCAATCCAACCAATTGGGTCTGCTTCCACAGATGCTGGCATCTCCATCTTCTTGTCCAAATTTGCACTTACTCCATCTCCAACTCTGCCTGTCCCTCGAGGATCCGGCAAGTTGGACTATTTTGTTTAGAACTAAGAATTACAATGAGAAAAGAAAGGTTTTTATTTTTTATTTTTTTATTGAATAGGATGAAAAGAACAAAAATTGGAGAACACTCTCACCTCCAAGGTTTCCCCTTCACGAAGGATTTCTCCTTTCATAAAGAGTCAATGTTCAATCTTCAAATGAACATATATCAATCCCTGTATTTAATTTATTAACTCCCGAACTAGTCAATATCCTACCTGTATCAACTAACTATCCCCTACTCATAATCTTGACAGGTTGATGTTTAGTTTGCATATGAAACCATGTTTTTATTAACAATTTATGTCATTCATTACTCTTCATTTTACTGCAGATAGGACCGCTGGCTGCTTATTATAAGCTACCTCTTAGTCAGGTGCTTGTGGTTAGTTATTCCATATCCTACACCTTTTCTTTTAAGTATCTAATCAGTAACAGGTATGCTATTCTTTATTTAATAATCTATTTTTGGTTGTAGTTCCATGATGACATGACCTTGCCATGTGGGGTGCTTCGTCTTCACGACAAAGGTGGTCATGGATGCCACAAAGGGTACAAGACTAAATGATAATTGTGAAGCAAAATTAATATTATCTCCGTCCTTAAGTTTTTTTGACATTGACCATAAGAAACTTGTTACTCATTCAAGTACCTACTGCTCTAGAGATATTATGGTGTTTATTATGCATCATTAATTATGTCATTCACTAATTTCAGAATCCAATAGTTATCTATGTTGAAATTAACATGTATATGTTATTGGAATCATAATTAAATTGCCATCAGTTTGGAAATCAATTCTACATTTTGTTATAATGAAAAAATAGACGGAGTAAGCCAAATTAGATAACATTGTGGTGCAGACAGCCTCTACTTTACTGTGAATGGCTATGCAATTTCATAAAACAATTTGGATATCTTGAGAGTCCTGATCAACTTGCATCTTGATTTCTGGTATGAGGGCAAAATACCCATTACCTATAAACATTGATAGGAACTCGATATAGATTGAAAAAGAGAAAAGAACTGATACATATATATTGAAGGATTCCCTTACAACCGGAGGAGGAATCCTCTGTTATAGAACACAAATGACATGAATGGAGTAAGGTCCTTAGAAGATGGCAAATAGGAATTAGAACGAAATAAAAATGTCAACACCCAGTGACTGAGAAATGACAAGTTCCTCTGCTCAGACTAACAACCCAACACGACTCATCATAAATTCTCTCATTCTTCATCCCCTTGTTAGTTTGCACGTCAAACTAAACAATCATTCAGTCTCCATGCTTGATTTCTGGCTTCCCGCATTCTGTCCTCCATGCCACCTTTCCATTTTGTTATTCCTCTCTCTTCTCCATCTACTCTCTCTCATGTCATGTTTTTCCTTTTCCTCTCATATACCCCCGGGCCTTGTTTCTCAGGTCCACGTTCCTTTCATTCACTTCGGTACCCCTCCTACAGACTTACATAATGGTCCTATATCATACATATTACAGTCTTACTGGTTCATCTTGTTCATTTATTCTTTCATGCAACTTTGTTTAGTTGCTTGTACTGCTGAGCATGTTGATAATAATGTATTTTGAATGTTGCCAAATTTAATTGTTGCCTAATCATTTATTTTGCAGTCCTTGTTCTCTTCTAAATCCGTTTGTTTCTGAGCAATGTTAACTTGTTATCCAAGTCTTCCATTATTTTGTTCTGCACTTATTGAGGTTGTTTCCTCAAGTATCACTATTTAGCTTGTGCCTTTTTTTATTCTCATCCTTTATACGAAATTATCATACTTTTTTAACTAGGCTATCTGATTTACAATTAGGTGTAGTCTAGGAAGAAGTGAAATAATGAGTCAATCATGAAAATTAATTATTTACGGAGTAAGTTTTGGATGTGGAGATAGCAGTTGACACTGAAAAATTTTGGTTCTGACAGTTACGGTTGTTAGTGGTACTTACAGCTTGGTATTTTGGTCCCTCACCTTCTTCACACCAGCCTGCTGTAAGTTTTGTGCCCGTACCTAAATTCTCAAAGGTGTGTTGCAGTTCATCTGGAATTAAAAGACAGTTTGTCATGCCATTTATTGTTGCTATCCAATTGCTTATTGAAACTATGGAAAATGTCTTCTTTGTCCATTTAAAGTATTGAAAAAACTAATGACTGCAAGGTTAGATTGTTTCAATTCTATTCCTGATTTGTGTGTTAATATGCAAGCTTTAATGCACCCATGAGGAGTTATCCTCAACACCAATTGTGGTTATTTTGTAATCTAAATGGTAGGAAAATGCATATCAGTGAGAAAATATTTTATATCAAGAACTCTGACTAGAAGAAACTTCTATCAGTAAATGAACAGTCTATCAGTACTTTGTATGAAAACCTAATCATATAGTTTTCTTTATCATTCATAGTGGATATATAGCTTCACCATTATTCATTGCATTTTCACTTGTCAAGGGCCCATATGTTGTCATATCTGTAATGGTTCCATGGTTTTTGGTAAAAAGGAAAATAGTTTTTATGGCGTAGCTTAGTTAAAGAAGCAGGCGTTTATAATTCAATAGTATTGTTTCAAGGATGAGTGGTGTTGGAAATTGAGTTCTTGAAATCTTTTCAGCTCTGATTTTTTCTTGTTGAGTGCTTCTTGACTCAAGTAATGCTTCTACTCATTGTGTACTTCCTCCTCACTTCTTACGGACAGGCTGAAGAGCGTGATCTATCACTTCAGAGGAAATAGAGAATTTCCAAGGCTGAGAATTGGTTGGTGCTTTTGTTGAGAATCCTTTATTCTTTCCCTAGTTCAGTTTATTACTGTCATTTTTATTTTCAATTTGCTTTGTCGATAGGGATTGGAAGTCCTCCTGGGCAAATGGATCCTAAAGCATTTTTGCTTCAAAAGTTTAATTTAACAGCTAGACAGCGAGTAAGTTCTTGGTCAACTGCTAAATGTACTTTTGAGTTCTCATGTAATGAACATTTCAGTTTGGTTCCCATGGTTCAAATTGCAATGGTGCTCCTCATGTTTTCTACGAATTGCATAACTTGAATCCGATTATCAATGTCAGTGGCAGTGCAAATAGAACGGGGAAATAATGATTTGACATTGTAATGTGTGCCAAGAGGGGATGGTCTGGTTGCATTACGGGGTGTGACCGTTAATGCAATGTCATAAAAGCTTGCTAATAGTTTCCATTGGGTGACTTTATAAAAATGAATGTAGTGATCCCGAAAATTTTAGGGCAAAATTTTTACAATGGAGCCATAGTTGTTAAAACCATGTGATGTGTGTAGAGGTAGTAGAGCACTACCCCGAGTCACACTACCCTATTATACTATAGCAGATTTCTTGTGGTAAGCTTGTGGAAATTGCTTTTGCATATTTTTCACATCGTAGTATATGCACCGTATTAAAATGGGCCAAGTTACAAAAATCTTCATCTCAATGTTAGTGGCTCTTCCCATTGAACAGATTGACGAGGCTTTGCAAGAGGGAGTTGATGCCTTGAAGCTCCTTTTATTTAAAGGTTTTGCAGAGAGTGCAAAAAGATTCAACAAAGAACAAAAGTATAAGCACTTGAGAGTGCAAAACTTACCAGTTTGATAGGATTCCATTTTTCTCGTTAGGTTGCAATACATTTTGTACAACTTAGTCATTGGAAATTACCTGAATTCTGTAAACGTTCCATTTATATAAATATACACATTATAGTTTTTTCGATCTTGATATTGTCTCTGTAATATGCAAACTCAAAGCATTGGTAAAACTGTATCCTGTATGGACTTTGATGAAAGGGGCTTCTCTCAGAGTAGCATGCATGTACCTTTTCGCCCCCAATGGAAAATGTTTTTGTTAATCGTAATTGGAGACGCGCTATGAATCATGGAGTAGGTAGGGAAATTGACATGAACAGGTTAAAAATGATTTTTTGTTTGAAAAATCCTAAGACGTCTTCCATGAACTAGTTATATATACGTTAACTCTAACTTGGAAAAAATTATTTTCTATAATGTCGAACAGGTTTATCTAAACACGTTAAAAAAATACTTTTTCAAACTTAAACCTACAGATATTAGACTTGGTTGTAACTAGAAAATTGCAGATTAGGAACCTAACTTCTACTTCCTGTCCACTAGCTACGTATGTGGCTTGATATAAAGGTTAGTTAGGAGGTACAAATACTTGGATAAGGATGGAACCTCTATCATAATAATAGAACTTGAGCTTTGAAGCCTTGGGCCGGTGTTAAATAATTTGGTTGGTAAACCATCACTCGTCTTGTTACTTGATTTATGAATTTCTTTAACCAATTTCTTCTGATTCTCTTATCTTGACTTTTGGGGAATCATTTCAGGCCCTTAACTTTTTCTCTTGAACACCCTTGATTTTAAGTTTTATTTATATATTTGATTAGATGTTTGGCGTAGCTAATTCAATTTAAAAAAGCAATAAACTATATGGCTAAATATTAATCGAAATTATTATCATGTGAAATAAAAGAAACGGCGTTTAATGACGTTAATTTTTAACAATCTGAACATGATTTTATTGAAATGAACTTTGCATCGATCTAAGTGGTTTCATTTCATACGCTCCATGTTTTGATTATCACACAGCACAACGTTATGGGCCGAATAAGACAGTGAAGGATTTACAGTAGCCAGCTGTTCTGAGATCCAACCATCTTCATGCTGAAAATTTCAGAAACAGGTTTTCAACAATGTGTGGAGTAGAAAATTTCCATGTGCTCCACGTCCCAAAGGGTCCTTAATAAAGAAAATAATTGACAGATTTGATTTTCCGTAGTACCATATGCTTGCCTCGTACTTTTTGCAGCTTGCTTTGCTAGTATTCACACTTCATATTTAATGCATTTATGTTTCTGCAGTAATGGTTCATTTATGATGAAATACGATACTCACAATGTACCCACTATTCTTTATTTATTTACTTTCAAAGCAAATAGATGGCATTACATGTTGTATTAGATACAGCATGCAGATTCTTAGCCTTTTTGTTCGGTTCTTTTAAAATTTTACGTTCTTTGATCTATTTAGCACGTTCGTTTTCAACAGGTACATTATCATTCATAATTATAACACACCACATTATTTCTTTTATTTTGGAATCCATGAAGCCTTATGTTCCTCATTTTCCTGACAAAATCATAAAAATAGAGTGACATTTTTCAAAATCAAGAAAATGAAAGCAAGAAGTAAAATTAGAAGCTGTTTCTTTCAAAAAAAACTATTTTTTTATTCAGTAATAAAGATAAAAAGAGTGAAGGCAATTAAAAGGAGCAAATGCAAACACCTTGGGATCCATAATGGGGCTATGGGTGTAGGAAAAATATTAATTTTGATTGAAACAACTAACTATATGGCGTCATTGTATTATGAAGGTGTGTATGTTGATCCAGCCCATGCAATGATGAAAGCTTAATTAATGTAATGAGTAGTGTTATCTGATACCAAATTGGGGATGGTACAATTGGTAGGTGGATTGTGCATGAATCATACATGCATGCCAGCTTGTTCATTTGGTGTCCTTTTATTATAGTTGACCCTATCTTCTCTTCTGACTTCTCACACTTTTAGGCCTTTGCCTCTACCCTAAGGTGGAAATCACTTCCTAGGCTACCACCTTCTCATTTTCCAACAACCTTTTCCAGATCTAGGATTAAACTAATGTTGTAGTTTGGTCAAATTTCACACTTCTTTGCTTTTCAAATATACCTCATTACCACAGGCAAAAGCCATGGAACACATGCTGCCTGCAATATTAATCTAGTGTACAAATTATCTACAGCTACCTTAGTTGATCACCTAACTATTTCTTAATACACTGTTACAAAAACTATTTATGATTAGACTTTTTCTTCCATTTTAATTTGGTGCACATATACATAGCAAACAGTTTACATATATATGTAGCTGGGGATTTGCTTGGGCCAGTGGTTAATTATGGTCACAAATATACATCATTGGAGAATTATTGAGGAACGTATAATTGGTTCAACATTTATTTAATCCAACCACTGACATAGTGACATGTTTCTGCTTGTTTTAGCTGTAGGTGTTTGCAAAATCATATAACCTGCTCCTTAATTTGATATTTCGCCTACACCACGCATGCATGGTGCGCTACATAATTAAATCCCTGCTACATTTTCCCCTTCATCGTGTCCCTTGCTTTCTGAAGCTAACTCTAATTAATTAAAATTTTAAGCATGCATTACGTGGATGTATAATCTGCTTAATCAATCATTAATTATCTTGCTCTTAATTCCCTTCTGTGTCACATGCATGTGTTCTGTTCCTCTCCCACACACAGAAATTCCTTACATAAAACCAAGTACAAAGTCACATATAGAGACTTGTAAGGTGTAATACTACTACTGCTGCAATTTTCAATTCGCCTAATTAATACCAATAAAAATAGCAGCATCACATGTTGACTTCCACTTCCACATGCCAATGACAATGTGAAAAATTCAAAATACTTGTTGAGTAAGTTCTCACAATCAGAGTTGACCATAAGTTTTTGCACTGAACACTTGTCAACTCCACTCTCAAACAAATGGGGCAAAAGTAGAAGAAGTTATATTATAGAATAGGTGTATGTATGGTATCTAACTATGTGTGCCAGTATGATGATGGTGAATGATCTAGATCCTTATTTCTAGCTGTGACACACAGATCATACCAAACAAGTCAAACATGTGTGTATACAAATCCATCTCAGGCACCTTCGTGGCTGCTTCCTCCTTCATTGAAAATTTTAGTCACTTTTTTTTTTTGGTTTTCTAGTGAAGGTGCCAAAACACACAATAAAAGACCAAGTCACCGACTTGTCTCACAAGGATCATGGACCGACTATTCTTCCCAGATATGCTTTTGTCACTGCTACAATCTGAAGGACCTTCAGAAGAACCAATAGAATTCAATTCCTTCATTTGAAATTTACACACTCTAGAATTCTTGTTTCTTTCATGAAATTTAAAGACATACACTCAAAAAATAAATTACATTTTCTGTTGTTTTAAAATCGTCACTGTCAGATTCTAGAAAATTATAACATATAAGTAGAATCCAGCATTCATCACCTCATGTTATTACCAAGTTAAATGTAAAGTCTACTTTTTAAGATTTAATAAATGTGTATTCTAATGGATGTGAATGTTTGACTGGTTCAAGACAGATGTTTGTATGGTAGGTTGGTAAAATGAATGCTGGAAAGTGTTAAAAGGAGTACAGATTAGAAGGAATTTTTTGGTCAAAAAATAAAGAAGTTGGACCAAGAAAAGAGAAAAGAGATTACGTTATAACTTATGTACTTTTTGTTGGACTGTGTTGACAAATTGACCCAAAAGTTCTTGCATCACAAGTATACACTATAGGAGGAAGAGGCATGGATGAGTTTTGAAAAAATGGCTTCACTCATCACAAGTGGCACCAAAATCATTAATCAAAAATGGTGCTGCCACCAACTTCACAACAACACCATCTGCTGCCTCATTTACTTATGTCACTGTTCTGTATGGTAATTAGAATAACTTCAAATAAGTATAACAATATATAACAAAGATGTATAGAAATTATATTTTTGTTTTGTTTTTATTTGGAATAATATTTAGTTTATAATTATCATTTTGTTATAGCAAAGGATGGACACTATTAAGAGTAATATACAAGAATTTAAAAATAGTTATTATAATCTTTATTTATGCACTTATACACTCTCAAGTAATTTTATAACAAAGTATATTTAAAATTGTACTAATAAGATCTATGAATAATTAAGAATATAAAACTATTTTAGTGAATAAACTTAAAACAAATAAAATAGTAAAACACAATTAAATTAAGAGAAAGTTTAGAGGATTTTTTGTCATACTTTAAAATCATTAATACTGGGAAGATTTTTAAAAACGAGTAAATTATATTTAATTGGTAAAGAATATCTCTAAAAATATTTATATAATTTTTTTACTTAGTGATATATTATTTTGATTAAAATATTTAGTTAATTACCACATTAAATAATTTAATAAGAATAATATCATTTTTCTGGTAAAAGTTTTATTTTATTTTATTTAAATTTGAAGAGGTTAAATTTTCAATTCTTTAATAAAAATCATTATGGAAACTTCATAACTAATTATTTCCCAAATTTGTTTCTAAATATTGTTTTTTAAAAAATTTGACCAAACATAAAAAATCATATCTTCCCATATTCATAATTTTTAAAAACTCGAATTTTTTCTAATATCAAAGTTCCCCACTCACCGACACTACTAAGTCACCAATCATTCTGAGCCCTTTGTTCAGAGATTAGATACTAAGGTAGTGAGAAGACTTTTGAACCCCCTCCATAATTAATTGTGTTGAATTTACAAGAAAACCAAATAAAAAAATATCAAATTAAAAACATAAATGCAAAAAATATATTATCTAGATGAATAAAAAAAAGCATAGAAAGTGAGCAATTTTTGTCTTACTTAAGCGAATAAAGATTTAAATAACAATTTTTTTCCTAACAATTAATGAAGTTTATTTATTTCTGTGATTTTTTATCATTTTAGTAATTTCTTTAGGTTTTTCTACCAAAATATTAATAATCTGACTAGAATGTAATTGTATGTGAATGTATGCTCTACAGGTAAAGAACAATCATTTTCTTTGTTTATTAAGTTATTTTAACATAAATTAATAAAATGTAATTACTTAATATAATTTAAGGTAAAAATTTATAAAATAATAGAAATTAAAATAAAATATTTCTATTGTTATAAAAAATGTTGACAGACCACACCACTATTACTAATTGAAATAATTTGATTTAACTAAAAAATAATCTTTATTTGATTTAATGTTAAATAGAAAATATTTAACTACCAAGAAAACTAAAAAAATATTTTAATTTCTCCATAATTAACCACTTTCTTTCCAATTGGGCTAGTTTTTTTTTTCTTATGTCCACAAAAGTCCCTTCTCTCTATCTTTTATCTTAAACAAACAATAACAATTTTACACTTTTATACTATTTTCTTCTCTTTGTTTTTTATTTGACCCTTAGTTCAATTAAACAAAGGAAATGGTTATCGTGATTCAGCTATTTTTACTTCTTCTGTTTTTTCCTCTTCATTTTCAATAACTTAACAAATTTTTATAAAATATATTTTATTTGTAAAAACATATTTTTTCCATCTTTAAAAACATACAAGATGATAATATTAAATTTATATCAATACGTAATTTTAAAAAATGATAAGATTACAATTGGTTAAAACAGTCCTCTTTTATATATATATACACACATATGTGTGTGTGTGATTGCTTTAGTAATTAAAAGTCTTCTAAAAAATTATGTGCTTTTTTAATTTTAATTATTTTTTAAAAAAATGAAAATGTAATAATCAGACAATATAATTAAATAAAGAAGAACAACTTCTCGTGGAAAAATAACAAAATATTTATTATATTATTAATATCTCAAACTCTACTCTTAAATGAAAAAAAATAGTACTACATATATTATTCAATAAATATTTCTTTTAAATGTATAAGTTAAGTAAGTTATTTAAATATGCAAAATATAATGAGTTTGAAAATAATTTGGAAGACTTTAGGGTTATTTTTAACAAAAATCACTCCCTCTGTCTTTCTCTTTATACTGCTCTTCCTTTCAAAATCTTGGTATTTGCTTTTATTCAAATGGAAGATCAAAAGTCTTTACATAATTTTAGTTTCAGTAAGTTCAAAATTTTTATTGTTCTGAAAAATCTACATGGATTATGGCGTATGTAGTTTTAGAGAATGTAGTTTTAGAGATATTAAAAATTATCTTTATTTATTATAGTTCTTGAAGATAGGTTCAAATCATTGATCATGACTATATGTTACAGGTTGAGTTATCCTTGCAAACTATAGTTTAGAATCTTTTATATGTGACTCTGCTATTAGATAGGTAAGGGAAGCTAAACTAATATGCTTGGATAAATGTTGTGTTTTATGTTCAACTTGAATATTTAAGTTTTGAGAAGTAAATATGTTTGTGCTTGGGACATTATGTGCTCTTTCAATTGACAGACCTTGATTGATTTTGAACATTGAGTGAGTTGAATTTAATTTAATATTTTATTTTAATTTAGCTGTAATTTGATAATAGATAAATTCTTTGATATTGTTAGTCTGAGTAGCTTGATTTTGAAAATTTGAAAGACTTTAATTTTGTTGGTAATACATAAAGTGGATAGAAGTGTTTTAAAATGAAAATTTTAGTTTTGAAATAGAAAAGCAATTTAGAGTACTCATATTAATTATAATTGATAATTTGATAAATAAGAATCTTTAAGTTGGATAAGTAAGTTGTAATATGATATATGATGAGTTTAGAGGATATGCATTCTGAGATTGAAGTGAAAAATTTTAAAACCTGACATTTTATCCAGGGGACTCACTTCCTAGGGAGTTGAAGGAGATTCATTTAACTGAACTGACAGTTTGAAATAATATTGATTAGGATAGAGATATAGATTTATGGGATGTTGTAATTGGTTGGAAATGTGTAGATTCACAATTGTAAGGGGTCATTTGATACGTGATCAATTCAATGCATGAGTATTCTGAAAGTCATTGTCTATGAAATGCTGAAACGTGACTTTGATTTAAATTGTTATTGATAGAATATTTTTTCATTTTAAGTTATGTCTCAAATAGTTAAATAATTAGCTTACTATTTTTTGTGTGTTTTTTGTCTTTACTTATCTCTAATGATCATGTGTTGTATGAGAACAGATAATGTTGTTACATGAAAGGATATACCTTTAAGTGGAAAATAAAATTTTAGAATAATAAACTTTCTCATTATATAAAGTTTAAAATCTCTAAAAAAAATAAATAAATGAATTTTGAATAACTCTACTAGATTATATTTTGATTATCTAAGTTTTATATAATTCATTTATGATGGATTTTATACAGTATTACATAATTTGTTTTATATGAGATTGAATAATTCTTTGAATATCAAATATGATCAAAATTCTATTTTCACGACTTTTAATCTAACAAGTAAAATGTTTTAGGCTTACGAAGTTTATAAAAAAAATCCAAATATTATCACGTTGATTATTATTTTCAATTGTTTTAAATATAATTTAATATTATATATTAATTGTTCAAGTTCAAATAATAAAATATTATTCTTACAATAATTATTTCTTTTACATATGTGTTATATATGGTCAAAGTTAATTTTTCTCTTTTTAAATAAGTCTACAAATTTTATAATAAAGTAAATTTTAAATTACACCTCAAATATGAATATGTTAGTTGATAGGTCTTCAATTAAAATTTTTATGTAAATGAATATTTGAAAAATTCAGCTAATTGTATATTACTCCTACCGTATCAATATAGAAAGGGTCATATTTTAATGACTTGTACGCAAAAGTAGAAGAATTTTTCAGCATGAGAATTTTAACAAAAACCCATCAATCAATATACTCATAATTCAAGGACTAATTTGAATATTTATTTATATAAGATATAATTAGGGAAAGTTGAGAAATAATAGATCTTGAGCATAAAAGTAATGAAACTATTATTTAACTTAATTAATTATAGTATTAATACTTATTTTTTATATTGAAGAAATATTAAAATTGATCTAAGAAATATAAGTCTACTGACTATCATTGATTAAAAATTTCATACAAGTAAGTTATAAAAAAATGTATCACCTTGCATATAAGTCTTTCGATACTAACTATAAAAAAAGAAAAAGTCTTTATCTATTTATCAAATGTCAAATACTCATGCACGGTTTATATGTCAGAAAACAATATTTTAAAAAAATATTTATATACAAATTTTAATTAAAGATCTACAACTGATCACACTTTTTTTTTTCTTAATCAATTTAAATATTTACATGTTAAAATCACTTCTAATGTGATATTTATTTATGTATATACCTGTGGAAGATTGAGTTGTTTCAAGAATAATACTTGACAAGGAAGATTGCTCTCATCCTTAATTATTTGATTATATTAATTTTAATAATTTGAAATTACCCTGTATCAAAATTTAGATAAATTGAACATTTGTACTTAAGCTAGTACACATGATATCTATCCATACTTTAAAAAATATATTATGTACTAAATTGAGCTGTTCAAAATTAAATTTTAAAGCTTTTGTTCAATCATGAAAGTATATAAATTTATTATGTACATAGTTATATCATTTTGACAAAAGATTATTTTTTATATAAAGGTATATCTGTAATATAATATTTAGTGAAAATTATAATATGTAAAATTTTATATATATATATATATATTTAGAAAATTTATATTTTAGTTTTGTTATTTTTTCGACTATCAATTCACTCTTTAATTTATATAATCATATAAATAAAATACTGAATTCAGAATAGTTTGTCCCAGTGGTTGTTGAGAATTGAGAGTGGGACTCATAAAAACTGTCTTTTCTGAGAGCTTGGAGAGGACACGTCTTCCAACTTTTGATTTTGATGATTTCTTAATGACTGCCCAACTTTTGTAGGTGAAGATGATGCTTACCCAACAAAAAAAAATTCTAGTTGTCTCCATCTACATCAACTACATTACTTTCATTAGTGTACAAAAATAACTTATGCCTACAATAATAATTAGTTTACTTACATACATTTGTTTATTTAATTTATGATTGTTACATTACAGATGTGTGTGGGTGATTTTTTTTTTCATGCAAGTTCTTACATTGAGAAGATAAATTTATACTGTATTTTAGTCTGAGTCATTGGTTTAGATAAAAAGTCATTCATGATCAAGATAAAAGAGCGAATTTCGAGGAAAAAATCTTTTTATTTATAAAAAAATAGGTGGATAATCTTTTAATTATTTTTATATCATTATGTAACTTCTTTTATTTATAACATTTAAGAATGTGACCACCTTTTCTAATTGTTCCTTTTACATGTTTTTTTTTTCTTTTACCATTTTTACTCTTATAAATAAGACTAACTTTATTTTATAATTTAATATAAATTTTAGTAACAATTCTTTATTTTGATAATTTTTATAGTAAATAAATTTAATTAAATATATTGTTTTTATTATTATAAAAGAGATAGAGCTACATGCTCACGTATTTTACATTAGTACTACAAATGAAAATATTGTTTTTTTTCTTTTAATCTTTAATTTTTTCCACAATCTTAGTTTTCAATTTTTTATAAATTTTTAGTTTTCAAATATTATTATTGAAGTTTTATTATAATATGCTTTTAGTGAGATTCGAGTTTAAGTCTTTTCGATGTGATTTGGTGTTGACCTGATCCGAGTATGAGGTTTGACTGAGGATAACCTTCGAGGAGCGATGTTTTGAGATTGAATGTTTAATGAAAAATAGGAGATCCACCTACAGAAGATATTCTACCGCTAAAATCAGTAAGTGAATTATTAAATATTACTAGTAAGTGTAGAATGTAGAAATTTATCCTCCATAAGGATAGAAGTAGGTTGGGCTGGAGCTGAATGGTTGGTTACATGACTTATAAGAAGTAAATAATTAAACTCAGCTCTAGCATAATTGTATTATGTTGTCTCTACAGGTGGTTATTGAGTTATGTGGATAAATAGTTGTGGATTACTGAATTATTGGAGAATCTCTAGTCATAGTTTAACTGACCATCGAGATTATAAGTATGAGTAGTACATAATATAATTTAGATGTGCATTGAATTTTATATTTTAAATATCAACACACTCTATTTTAATTGGCAAAGGAAACAATTATGTAGAAAAATAAATTATAAAAGAAATGCTTATTTTTAATTTAATTCTATTACAGATAATGTTGTGTGTGTTACACATATTGTTATGAAATTACTTATTTAATCTTTCTTCACATTATGTGAAAAAATTTATGGTGAATGAGAAACACATAATTGATTATGTCATATCATGCCATGATCAATCATCAGTGTAAAGTTGGGCTCCTATGTCATTTTTTTCCTCCTTTCTCTTATGACTATTGTCACAACCTTATTTGAGGCTTCATTTGTAACCCAAAAAACAATTTAGTTATTGCTCTACACAATTGTGTAGTAGACGTTTTTGTTTGATTGGACTAGGTTTACATTCTTCAACCTATTTATTTGAGCCTCCATAAAATTGATTGCTCTATCAATTTAAAAAAAATAAATTATAAAAGTGCTATTTTTTATAAATAAATAATAAATTAGTGAATTTCTAATTTATATATTTTTAAACTTAACTTAAAATTTAATGTTGATCATTCACAACCATTTCACTTAATATTATAAAAATATACTCTCAAAAAATTATACTTTTAATTTGGTAATGTATAATAAGTTATCAACTTCTGTTGATAAAATATGGTTTATTTTTTTAAATCATATTGTTAATATGAAAAACTCTTCGATTTTATAGATGATAATCTTCATCAAAGAATATGAATTTTAGACGAGTTTCTTATTTCAACTACGTTTTTTTCATCCATAAAACTCAAATCAAACATTACTTTAAAAGATTGAGTCCAATACTTAAAAAGAAAAATCAAATTCAAATTTATTTATTCTATTCTATTTGCTTCTTATTTAAAATTATTTATTCAAAATGTTTTTCTAATTGTTTACACTTGTCACAAAATATTAATTATAACCACTAAATATATTTAAAATAAGAGAGATAAAATAAAATAACATTCTTAAAAACTAAAATCAAAATTTTTTAAGAACATAAAAATATTTTATCTAGTTTTCTTATCAAACGTTTTGGTGATAAAACATTATCATCTATACTATTAACAAAGTGGACTTTTTTTTTATTTACACAATTTTTTTAGCTTTTTATTCCCTCGATAATTCTAAAAATTATCCTACAATCATAACAAAATATTTAAAAAGGTGAATTGTCACAACTTTATTTATAATTAAATTTAGCTCTAAAAAATAAATAAAAGAGACAGCGAGTTTTTATTTCGCCCAACTACACATATATTAAATAATTTTAATAAAGAATATAACTACTATCCTGTAAGAAAGATAAACAATAAAAAACAAATAATTATAAAATAACAAAGTGTTATTTATAAATATTTAATAGAATTATAATTCATACAATTTATATTCTCGAACTGAATATATATATATATATATATATATATATATATATATATATATATATATATATATATATATATATAAACATTTATATTTATATTAAAGATTATTTTATTTATTATACACAAATACAAAAATCATTTTTTCTATTTTATTTTAATAATAGTTTAAAGTTAAAATAAAAAAATCACACCAATGTTAGAAAAAAAAGGAAATAAACTAAATCAGTAAATAGAAACCATACAGTTAGATTATAAGTTTTTAGATGTTCGTTTCCGTATTTAAAGTATTTATTATAACACAGTCTTAATAAAACGTAGAACTGATAATATACTTAATTATCTTATTTTCGTATAATAACAACAAAGTTACATAAAATAAAAATACTGTATATATCATTTATAAATATAAATTTTAAATTATATAACTATTAATTTTAATTCACTGAAAAGAAAATAAAAGAGTACAAAACATACCCACGTTAATGAAAGAAGACATGCGTTTTTTGTTAATATAATATATATATATATGGAAAAAAAATATAAACAAACCTACTGGAAATAATTAAATACATTTTGAACTATTTGACAATATAAATGTATTTTCACTAATAATAATAGTAATAATTAAATTTTGACAGGACGTACCTGCCGCCGATGTTAATGTTATTTATTAATGTTTTTTTGTTCTTTTTGTTTTATTTTACTTTATGAAATCATGAAACGGATCGCTAACTTTACATCAAATCTTGAACCATTTTTTTAGAAAAATAGTGACGTTTTCCCTTCTCTCACCACATCATCCCACAAACCAAAACCGAAAAGGTGTCACACATTTCGAGATAAACAGCGTGCTTTTTGCAGAAGTACTACTATTATATTAATATCATATTTTTTATAGTACTTGTATTAATTCAAAGTAATAAATACGCTCTTTTTCAGAAGTTTTAAAACAAGACAGTGATATAGCGATGGGTTGTTGGATGGGCGAGGTTAGAAGGGGAGTGAATTAATGCGAAGAGAAAATAATTGACTGAGAAAGTGGTGTAACTGGTGCATGTAAATGAGTAGATGAGAGAAGGTAGTTACGAAGATGAAGATAAGGTAGAATGGGAAATAAATCTAACAAACGTCAAAGGAGTGAATTAATGAGAGGGTGTGGAGTTTGACTTTGGCGTGAATTTTGGTGTTTGGAATTTTGGTAAGTTTGTTTGTTGCACTTGCATGCGATGCGACTGCTTCCACAACCACACACACACGTACGCTCAAAACACGTACGCATTAGTTTCAGTCGGTGTTATATCTGCTTCTGACCCTTTCTTTTGGTTTCCGCGTTTCACCTTTTTTTATTCTTCTTTTGGGTTTCGTTTGGGAGTTCACATTAGTGGGCAGTGACCACTGAATCAGCAGAAAAAGGAACCATAACATAACAAAAATGGACGACGCTTTTGGGGCCAGCTGCCATTATTTAATGCACACCACTACACCTGCATCTTCATTCTTTATTTACTAACTTCACTTTTAAACAGCTATTACTAAATTTTACTTTTAAGTTCGTTAATAATTTTAAATTTTTTCTTTAACTTTAAGAGTATTTTTTAAGAATACAATTGTAGAGCTCTAAAACTAATAATATCTGGAATGCAATAATTAACATTAATAATATATATAATGCAATATATATATATATATTCTTCCACAAAAAAGAAGAACCGACTCTGAAAAGTATCTACAGAAATGAAAATATTCAGCCATTCGATACGTTTATTGTTTATAGTAGATGATTATCATCTAACCATTTATTTAGCCAGTTCAATATCTTTGATAAAAAAATATATCTTAGAAATAATTTCATCCACAAAAATCAATCTTGAAAAGGTTAATATTAGACCTAAAAACTAGAAAATGAACCTTCTTAGAAAATTAATATTATTAATATTGACAAAAAAACTAAGATATATTGAAGATTTTATATAAATTATAATTTAAAACAATTCATAATATATAAGTAGAAATTTTATAATATTAAGTTATATTAAAAGTTTATTTTTACAATAGTATTAGAACTTATTCTCACAAAGTTTAATATACTTATTATATCTTATTAAATGTTCATAAATATTTAATTTCACATTTTACACCCACATGTCATCTACTATGAGATCATTTATGAACTTCAACTATATAAATCAATTCTGTAAAATTAAATTAAACTTAAAGTACTAATATCTCTTAGGTTACAATTTTTTTTTCTTAAAATACAGTCCTTCTAATTACGATTAAAGAAACGAGGTTAATTCAAATTTAAAATATGTTCTAAAGGATACATTCAATGAATGAAAAATTAAGCAGCGGCAAGAAATTTCATCCTATATCTACTTTCAAATTTTAAAATGCAGGATAAGATACGTTTATGTCTGGTTTTTATTGTGTACCTATGTTGTTCAATAAATAATGATGTATTTCTATGACCAAATTTCATAACAAATATGTTTATTAATGTAAGGTAAGAAGTAAAAATATAATTAGCATTATATTTTTTTTCCCTTGTAACATTGCTGTAGCACATTTGGAAGTGCAAATTAGAATACAATGTACGTATAGCAGAGATGATTTCCACAATCTAAGCAAAAACATAGAATACAATGTACGTATAACAAAGATGATTTCTACAATCTAAGGAAAAACATAGAATACAGTAGAGAAGGGACAGCAGGAACTGGAGAAGAGATTTTGTGGTCTGGGGAACGGTACGGTGTTACAATTTACGGTGGCAGCGCAGCGTGGCCCACTCTCATTCTGACACGTGCACATCATTTTCTCCTTCGCTGTTCCATGCATGCAGATCTCACAGTTGGAAGTGACAATGTTTTGTCCATCTATTATCACTCATTATTTCTCTCTCTCTCTGTTTTTTAATTAATTAATATTTCTGACACTTTTTCAATTTTAATATATTTGAATAAAACCGCTATTTTTTTTTTCTGTATAAAGTTTATTCTTAAATATTCAGGGTTACTTTTTGAGAACAGACAAGAGTACTGAAATGACTTACTGGATTAGCGTAGCTTTCCTTGGTATCGGTTTGACTAACAGGTGTATTCAGGGTACAAAATTGCCCACTTTTTAAAATATAATAATAGTTAGTTTTAGATTTATTTTCATTCTATATTAATCTTACACCGATTTTAAGTTCTAAAATAGGTTAAAGTGACCATAGAAAGAATAGGAAGGTTCCTGATTTTGTTGAATGAAAAGATAGAACACGTGGTTTGTATAATTGTGATACATAGTCTTTGTTGAATGTGAAATGGAAAGATCTTGTGGCTTGGTATAGATATAGTTGTAATTATTTAAAATAAGAAAAGAATGAGAAGAATAAATGAAATAACCGAAAGATGAAACAAAAACACGTAGATTCCTAACTATGTTTCCTTAATTACCACCTAAAGCAGTCCTTTTCAATTTTCACAATAAAAAAAGCACAAGAAGGAAGAGAAAGTTTAATTAATATGATTATATATTATCTTCTCACCAACTTAATGTATATCTGTACATCACTTTCCGACACCGTACGTTTGCATACCCAATTATTATAATGTTTGTCTAATTTTATATTTCGTTTAGACTTTTAACACAAAAAGTAAACAATTTGTTTCCAAGAACTTTAAATTATAATTATCTACATTATTTCTTATAAAATCATCAAAGAAATAATGCTCAAAAATGACCGTACATTTTGCGCACACCGAAATATTTCTAAATAAGATTAAATCATGAGTATAATTTTGACAGCGTGAACCATTCTTTATTAAACATCATACTAATAAAATGGTATTTTCAGAGATCACAATTAATGAAATTGCAATAGAAAAACTATAATTTACTATTGATGTTATTAAAATGATATTTCTTAACTTTCCCTCTCTTTAAACTGTGGGGGATAAAAAGGTAACAATACTTTATACAAATTTCATGGACCTAGGGATACATATATTATCATTCATTATCATTAAAGTGTGATAAAGGCTGATAAAAAAAAATAAAGTGTGATGAATATTTTGTTGATTGCCAATGAGGAGTATATAAATTTATTAAGATCATAACTTTATTTTATAACTAATTTTTAAATAAATAAAAAGTAGAAAATATATTCAATTTCAACTAAAACTCATATTTTATAAACCTATTTCAAGTTTAGATAATAATTTGACCATCGTGTCATTGTAACTTAATTCTTTTTCCTCTAAGAATGATTAGTGTAGGATTTTATTTTTAGAAATCTATCCGGTGTAAAGAAAAAGTTAAGTTTGTAAACATCTTATAGGTAGAATTAATATTTACATCTATTTAATGGATTAATTGTTATATATATATAAGATGTTATATGTATATGTTTGAGTATGATTTACATAAATATGAATAAATATGAAATACACTTATTCCTATGAGTTATTTGAGAGTTTGAAAGTAATGTAATTAGTTGGATTTTTTTGTTGGTTTTCTCCTCCATTTACTAAAATCTAAAATGAGTGTTTTTAGATTAAAAATCACTTAAGCTATAACTCAGTATCTATACTATCTGATACCTATGCATTATTATCTATACTTTTCATCTCAAGCAAGAGCTTGTTCCAGTGAAATGTGGTTATAATCATGTTGAATATATTAATGATGATATAAATAATTTGATGTGATTAGTTATATATGTGTTAAAATGTATGACATGCGTGATGATATGTATGTGATAGGTACGATAAATGTGAGATTATATATATGTATGAGATATATGATAACCACATTCATATGATGTTTAACTCCTTGTGTGTGAGGATTGAGATCTGGATGATATCAACCTCTGTGACGATATTGGTTGGTGTGAAAGGTATTAAGATGGTTGACTCATTAGATAGCAATATTGGTTTGTGTGAAAGGTATTAAAATAGTTGAATCATTAAATAAAATAGATATCCTAACCAATTATATATGATCACATAGATTAAGGCATCAGATGGTTTGGAGAAGATGAGATATGTGCAATAGACTTGTATAAGTAGTTACATGAAATACCTTAACCTGTGACATAATTAATATGAATAAATCTCCAAGAAACTATGTGACAATTACATTATATATTGGGAATGTGACTAGAGATTTAAGCATTTTGTTAACAATATCTCCATTTGATTAATAGAATATACAATTACTATTGAAAAGGTTTTTGTACAGAGTTGAATTACTAATTCAACTCTTTTTTTTGTTGATTAAGAAAAGATGTATGAGTTGATACTCTTTATTATAAATGTCGTTGAAAGTCGTTGAAAGATAAATTTATTGATGTAACAATATAATGCATAATGTATATTATGTATATTATTGATTATGTGATATACGTTTGTATTATGTATTATATATCATGTGTCTTATATTTAAATTTATTTAACTTAATATTATATATATATATATATATATATTTACTAGCTATTATATATATATATATATTAATTATTTTATAAGAATATTATGTATATAAATTGAGATGTTACACTGGGAGTCATAGTTTATCTTGTCAAAGGACTAATAGTTAGAAATAATGTGTATGTTTTATATAGTATTATCCACTAGTATGTGCATAATAAATTAGGTGTGATTTGAAGTCACAGTTTATTCTACGGAAAGGAATAATAGATGATGAGTTGCATTAAGTTTTATTTTATTTTTAATGAAATAATATTTTATGAAAACACAGTTAATTACGAGAGTATTTTATATGTAATAATAATTACTTAATTAATTAATTATTTAATTAATGTTTTAATAGAAAAATAAAACGATAGGAATTATTTAAATAAATAGTTATTCTATTTATTTTAATATTAATAAAATATATAAAAAAAAATGTTAACTAGTAGCCTGAAGCCACTTATTACGTATTCACACAGGTCACCCAGTTTTACCATACTACACTACGTTGTGTATCGAGAGAGCCAACATAGGTCATAGGTGTGATCACTATTATTTGGACTTAACAGAAACACTTTTTGTTGGTATTAATTAGCCAATGATACAATCTCAAGCTTAGAGCCAATTGGACACCCCAAGAACAATACAAGGAAATTTCTCTCTTTTTAGCTTTCACATCGCCATAACATTTTCAAATTCATTACTTGGTTAGCACATCAAATTGACAATATTTTTTTAAGTAATATTCAATGAACATAAAAAATTGCAAGAGTTGTCGTCAGCAATGAGCTCCATAAGAGGCAGAAAGTTTATGCCACAAATGAATTCAAGTGGGTATTGAATATTCAATTTAGTAGTGGTTATCTTAGCTTTTTGAATAATTGACAAGGTTTATGATAAACAAACACTTCAACTAATTTACCCTTTTGATAATTGACCTATAGTTTGGAATCAATGGTTGATTTTGATAAAGTCAATCTGGTTCTCACTTGGAATTAATGGATTGCATTTTACTTCAAGACTTTGTCAAGAAAATGACCCCTCCAGAGGATAGGGTTTGAAAAGGAACGTTATTTCTTAGAAAAATTTCACAATTTCTTTGGAGGTTTATAGGTGAGAAAAAAACAAAAATATATCAGCAAGTCAAATCAAAATTCAAAATAAATGTTTTCTTTTTAATGTATATGAACTCTTAAAAACTCCAAAGAAATAAATAGATACACTGTTTGTTATAATTATTGTAATACTAACAAACATATCAATATAAAGTCGATATAAAAATAATAATTTAGAAATCCCGGTTTCATAAGATAATGGGCCTATTTCACTTCATATATACTTTAGACATGGTAGATTTATTAACATCAATTTTGTTTTAAAGCATTAATAAACAAATTATAATATTTAGTAACTGTCTTTGATCAACAAATATGTCTGCTAATTAGTTACCAAAATTTACAAAAGAATTATGTTTTGAATTAAGTAATTTATTTTGGATGAGGATCATGATAAAGAATGTTAAATTAGTCTAACTAATTTCTCTATTATTTACTCTCGCTAATATTGGGAAAATAGTTTTTCTCCATGATAATGCAAAACTGGTAAATGATTCAAGATATCTGATGATGCACGGAAATTCGGAAACCTTTAAGTTTTATAACCCATCTTAATTTGATGTGGTGAAACAATTGAAACACATATCACATAAAAATAAGTTATTGATGGAAAAAAAGTTCCTGATCCAAAATCAATTTATAAAGGAGGATTCATTGTTGGTAGGATGTTAATCAATATTGTATTATTCAAATTTGCATTTATACTAAATTAAAAATTATTATTTTTATCTAATTAATAATCACAACCTGAGATAGATAATTATATATATATATATATATATATATGAGAGAGAGAGAATAAAATTATATTGGTATAAAATTTATTAAATATTACACTAATTAATAATTTCATATTAAATTATTTTTTTCTCAAATTTATTGTTAGATTAAAGATTCTTTAGGCATGAATTATATACACAAAATTTTATATTAATTCAAAATTATTTTAGATTTCATTTATATAGATGGAAATCATCGTAATATATATTTGTCAAAATATATTAAGATGTAGATTATTTGATAATTTTATTAGTGTTATTTAATTTTAATAAAAATAATATAAAAAATTAGGATAATAATTAAATTAAGAATGTTTATTTTTTATTTAATATTATTTATGACATAATTTATAACGCATACATTTTATATTTCTATTTTACCCTTAATTATATTTTAAAATTAGAAAAAAATATAACAATATACAAAGACGTTTTTTTTTTTTCATTTTGGTGTACTTTTTAATATTAATTTCTAAAATGAGTATAAAAAAATTTATTAAAATGGGCAAATTTTGACAGTTAGATAAGCATAATTTCAAACTGGTGACATGCTTGTCATTCAATTAATAACATTAATTAAAATCGTTTCTCTCTGCAATTATTTTTTAATTATTTTATATTATGATTGTTAGGTTTAACAATTAATTAAAAAATAATAATCATTATATGATAATAATTAATAAATAATTTTTTAATTATTTAGCATTATGTTTGTTACTTTAATAATTAACAAAATAATAAATAATAATAATAATTGACAAAACTGTAATAAAAAAATTAAGATATACAAATTTATTATAAATTAAAACAAAATAACATAATGATAATAATAATAATAATAATTCGTATGAATTTAATAATAATAATTATTTTTAAATTAAAATAAAATAAAATAATAATAATAATAATTAATAATAAGTGAATTCAATAATAATAATTATTTTTTAAATTAAATTTGTATGAAATTATTCTTATTGTTATTTAAATTAAATTCATATGAATTTAATTAAAATTCTTCTTCTTATTATTATTATATTATTTTGTTTTAATTTAAAATAAATCTGTATGTCTTAATATTCATGCTATAATTTTGTTAATTATTATTATATAATTATTATTATGATTATTATTATTATTATTATTATTATTATTATTATTCATTTTGTTAATGGTTAAACTTAAGGATCATAGTATCAAATAACTAAAAAAATATTGAAGAGAGAGAAACAATTTTAATTAATGTTATTAATTGAAATAACGAACATGTTATTTTTATCTTTTTTTATTTTGATCAGTTTGAAATTATGTTTATCTAGCTGTCAAAATTTTTTCATTTTGGTAAATAATTTTTTTCTATCCATTTTAGAAATTAATGTTAAAAATTACACCAAAATGAAAAAAAAGTCACAAGATGACATGTAATATTTCTATCTCATTCTTAATTATATTTTAAAATTTAAAATAAAAATAAACTATCCAAATATAAAAAATAATGTCATGTAATTATTTTTTATGTAACTTATACTGTTAATATATATTTTTACAATATATAGTCATAAAGTGTTTCTTTACCTATTTAGTAAAAATTTCACTTTGTTAATTTCAAAAATAAAATATCTCTCCCATATAATATGGATTACTAATTTATATATTTTCTGAAGAGAGATATTCCCAACCCCAAAAAATATCTCCCCGACATAAATTCAAAAATTTGTCTTCCCTAATTGTATATACATTAGCTAGGGAATATTTTTTTTAATATAATGTATTTTACGTGGTTAAATCTAAAAAGCACGAGTTTTTTATTTTATTTTTTGTTTACCGAATGTATTTATCTTATCTAGGTATCAAATACAGAGACGTTGTCGACTCTTCAACTCCAAGGTTTGCAAAACTAGATTTCGACAACATTATATCAGTTTGACTACCCTATTTTTATATTTTTAAAGTATGATTTGAAGATTGCAATTTTACGCGTACGCGTGAAAGTGAAACAAAACGTTCACCAAGCTTTATTTTATTTTATAAACATAAAAACTCGAAATGAAAAATATTATATATCAAATTCTTAGTTTTTTAAATAATTTTATTTCATATTTTTAATTTTGTATTAATGTATAAATTTTCGTTTTTCTAAAAAGGATAAGAAACTAAAATAAGGTTACACGTCATGCCATGGGTGTGCTGCCAAAGAAGCCACACACCAGAGTCCTTCTAAAAATAAAGTGAAGAAGAAAAATCTGAAAAAGAAAAATGGAAATAAAATAAAAGGAATTTGAGTATACTTGTTCGACTCCACGTGGTTGGAAAGTGCAAACACTGTCTCTCTCTTTCTCTTCATCTGCATCTTATTCTTTCTTCTCCTAACATGTATATATATATGTTAAGTGATTCATGCCAAAGGATCCCATTACCTTTGATAACAAGTTCAAGCTAGCTATCTTGTTCACTTTTCCTGTATCACCTTCTCAAGAACCACCCTTTCACTTCTTCTAACATCTCATTTCCTTAACTCAATAACACTGTTCATCAAGATTCATTCTTTCATCTCACCAACACATTAGATTCTTTTCTTTTCTCCTTCCTGGCTTTCGAATCTTCAGGTACACTACTACCCTCCATTTTCCTTTTGGTTTTAAGAATCTCTTTTAATATGTATTTATTTTTATGGAATGAATGATGTGTATATCCATTTCTGCATATTGCACACGCTGCTGAATGTTTTTTTTTTTTTTTTTTTTTTTTTTGAAGGTTTTTTTTTTTTTTTTTTTTTTTTTTTTTTTAAATTATATTTTTTTTTTTTTTTTTTTTTTTTTTTTGTTTTTTTTTTTGTTTTTTTTTTTTTTTTTTTTTTTTTTTTTTTTGTTTCTTTTACATCGTATTTGTAATTTTGTGCAAATAATTTGTGTTACAAATGATTTTGGCACCCTTCTTCTGTCCCTATTTGTTCTAAGCTTTTCAGTAAGTTCTTAATGTTTAGTCCTTAACGAAAGTAAGTGATTCTTACTACAATATACATTACATTTTGATATCTTAACCCATTCACAAAAAAAAAATAATGAAGAATCAACTATATTAATATTTTAATGACGTTTTTCTAATTTTTCATTTGAAGTATTAATATATATCTTTGGTAACTTTTTCTAATAATAATAATAAATATGAATCAAATTATATATATATATATATACGGTGATTATATAAAATCAAAGCTGTTAAAATACGATATTGTGGGGGTGTAAGGAATGGGCTTGCCATTCTCCAAATATTGTTTAAGGTTGGGCCGGTGGATTGGCACTGGCTGGACCAAATTCGACCACATGTAATTTTGTTCACCTTATCTAAATAATTTATTGCCCCTAATATTTTTACTTTTGTTATTTTTTAAAGATAGACTATTTTGGACTCATTGAATTATTTTTGTTTAGGCACAGATAACAAAGGATAAAAATAATTTAAATTAAAAAAAATAAAAACTAAACAACAAAGTGGCCATCCATTGTAGTCACAACTTATACGCAATTGTCAACAATGAGTTACAAGTTAAAAAGGCAAATTACAATAATACAGTTATATGCTGATTAAATAGTTAATAAACATCTCAAAGGAAAAAAATCCAAAATGAATGGAGATTAATCTACTATTTGCAATTGAATGCAGAATGAACCTATCCAGTTGAATTACAAGTAACCTCCAGCTGTATAGCATTGCATTCGAAAATATATAACATTTTCCGTTCTAGTCACAAAAATTTTTGATACTTTTCTAAGCTAGTCTTTATAAAGTTGTTTTATTACAGAATTGTTTTATAACATTATCATCCTTCCAAACAAATACATTTTAATATTGAATATTAAATAACTATAATTTAAATGATTAGTATCTGACTGAATATTAGAATATTAGTTATTTAATTTTATTCCTAAATTGTTGTTAGTAATATTTAATATATATCTAAGGTTGACTTTAATAATAATAATTTAATTATGGTTAGAGTTCATGTAGTGATATTGGATCCTCACAGTAAAATTTGAATTAAACAGAAAGCTTACTGGATTCATATTAGCTATGACTCATTTAGGCTAGACAACCATAGTTTTTATTTACACTTTCCTTTACTAAAGATACTCTCTTGATCTAGAAGAGAAATAAAAAATATGAATAATCAATTAAACTTTAACGAGACATAATGAATTAAAAGATAATAAAATATGATAACAATCTTCTTGATTTTTTGACATCAAACTTTGATACAATCACTATTACCTTTTTATTATTAATCTTTCTTACCATCATAATGGTGAATAAACTTTTCTCATTATCTTTCTTTACTTTTATCAATAATAAAGAATATATTAAAATAGAAGTACAAAAAGAAGTTTTTCAATCCTTATAAAAAAGCTATCCATAATCTATATTTATATAATAAGAAATATGCATTTCCCCAAAGTCAATGTTCTTATAACCAATTTCCCTAAACTTGATCATCATAATTTAAATACCAATTTTCTTTAAGTTGATCTCTCTTTAGTTGACTTTATGTTATTACTATCTTCACTTTATATATAAAATTTTATTCACCATCATCATCACTGTTATAACAATATTCTTGATAATTTTTAATATTTTCATGATTGTTGTAATAATTATTAACATTTTTAATATTTTTAACATATTTTATTATCATAATCACATTATTATCATATTCATGATAATAATTATTAGACCGTGACAACTTTTATGACTTATATTATAATTATTTTTAATGTAATGTTTTTATTATCACTATTATTATTACTATTATCATTACAATTTATTAATATTTATAACATCAATTATACATTAAATATTGAATACATAAGATTAATATTTATCTTAAACTTATCTTATAATATCATGTTTTGTTCTAAGTTGTATTTCATCTTATCAATAAACAAACCCTATGAAATCCTAAACTTAGAATAAGAGGACTACTCCCTATTAGACCTACTAAAACTTGGGAAGAAAACAAAAATGAAAAAAAAAAATGAGATGAAGGGTTAGAAAATGAATATAAAACAAAAGAAAACATGTGGCATCAATCTTCTTTGCCCTTGCAAGGAGTGTGGGGACACGGATACCTGGGGGTAATGCCGATAAGTCTTCAAGTGAGTCCTTTGGGGTCTTTGGATATGCGTTTTTGTTTCATTCAAGTAATGAGACATAATTAGTTAAAGTCCACCTTGATTCTATCACAAAAAGTAGAATCCATGTAAAACAAACACACCCAATGACTAAATTTTAAGGAAAAAGTTAAGCATGATGCTGAAGTAGTCACACAGAAGATATATTATGATAACATGTATAACGGATAAACTCCTCGAGTGGTATCAGAGCCTAACTGATAACTAGCCAGAATTACTTCTTTTTGAAAAACTGGGTAAATTATATAAAATTAAGATGAGTAGGAAGAAAGAGAGAGACAGTTCTTAAATTTGAATAATATCAGTTTCTCAAACTTTGAGTTTCTAAACCTCTTTTCTCTTCTCCTTTCTCTGAAAATTTTAGTTTTGTATGATGTGATTTAGTTAAGAAGGAAGAAGTAATCTCTGGACTAGTTTTAGACATGTGTATGCTCTGCACTTGCCTATGTTTGAGGACCCTGTGTATCAAAAACATGTCTGAACCGATCCACTTGATCTTTCTTGTTTTATCCGTTATATGTATTATGCATAGAGAATCTGGAGTGTGAAAGTAAGCATGATGCTGAAGTAGTCACACAGAAGATATACTATGATAACATGTATAACGGGTAACCCCCGAGTGGTATCAGAGCCTAACTGATAACTAGCCAGAATTACTTCTTTCTGAAAAGCTGGGTACATTATATAAAATTAAGATGAGTAGGAAGAAAGAGAGACTCTAAAGACCATGGACCAACCCTCTACCTCAGAGAATCCCATAACCCTTTCCACCAAAATAACAATACCAGACTCTTGTAAAAAGACCCTTTCTTCAAAAATAGGAAATCTCATAGAATTCCAACATATCCCTGAAGAATCCCAAATCGAACACTCATTACCACCTGTTCTCAGTCCATATAACGTATTCCGAAGAAACAAGTCTGACTTTCCATTCATCTCTTCCATCAAGAAGTTAATCTCAACTCCTAGAAAAGGATGCCGAGAATATATCCAAAGTTCTCGAATGGATCAAGTAGCACTTCATGCTACTAGTGCAGAACAATATGTAGATCTGGAGATCATCAAAGAGTTGATAAAGCAATGGAGAGCTCTTGACTATGTAGCCCTTCACCTTGGAGCATTCAGATTAATGCTTACCCTTCATGGAAGAAAAGGACTTCCAGCTACTGCAAGAATCACACTGCTTGATTCTATATATCAACAGTATGAACAGGCAGTAATCGGAACAGTACTAACAACACTGAATGCAGGAAGTGCAGTCCTCACCATCTTTCCAAATTTCAACATCCAACTGAAGAATCCAACCCTTTCCAATAGATTCAAAGTACAAGTACAACTTGTAGGCGCTCCACAAGATGAAGCTGCCCTCTCAGCCACGTTACATCATCAGATCGTTTACAGGATACAAGATCACTGTTTTGATCT
>Ga0209700_101250_pt1 | contig 52094 bp, 33 predicted proteins | sample SiratroredBW_FD_187528 | JGI IMG/M metagenome (GOLD analysis project Ga0209700, IMG submission 187528) | Root nodule microbial communities of legume samples collected from California, USA - Siratro red BW (SPAdes) (version 2) | ecosystem: Host-associated > Plants > Roots > Nodule | place: USA...
TTAAACACCACGTCGGTTTTGTTTTTCTTAACCGACGTAGTGAGTTCAATCACTACGTCGGATATTAAACCGACGTATGATTCAACGTCTCCTGGGTCAACGTCGGGTCGAAAACCGACGAAAAAAGTCTCTTAGAACCGACGACGAAGACTATTTTTCTACTAGTGTATATAGAAATAGAAGAATAAAGGGTCAAATTGTTAATTACCATATTATATCTAATTTTTTATTTAACATCAATACTTAAAAAATAAGTAGACTATTTCAATTCTATCTTACTATTTTGACAGTTTGTTCTTCTATTTTTACATGTTACATTATCAGATCATGTTATTAACACATTAATATTTATATTATCCATTTAACGATATATCAACTCATTCGTGATTGTTATATAATAAGACTAATTTAGAATCTAAATTTAAACTTAATTATTAATTTTAAATACTAACTTAATAACTAGTTCAAATTCTATTAAATGAACAAAAAAAAATAATTTAGAGTATTAAAACAATTTTTAAATTATAACGGTTGTAATTGAGATCAGGATGAGATGATAAAAATAATTGAAACAAATATAAAAAGTTTTCACTATAATTTATTAGAGAAAATTATAAAAAAAGCTTTTTAAAAGTATAATGGTCTTTGAAATCAAATTCAGATTTGAAAGATGATGATGCATAGAAAAGATATAAGTACTCTATATATAATATATGTTCTGTGACAATTACCTTATTCAAAACGCGTAAAATTAATATAAATTTAAAAATATTTGTTTTACCTTTTAATTCAAACAAAGTAATATAAAATATTAATTATTCATCACCTAAATATTTTTTTTTATTTTTATTTGAGTTTGTCAATAATTGATTTTTTTTAAATAAAAAATATAAATAATTGATTTTATTTTTGCATATTTTTATTCAAAGTTGAAAATCAAAGTTACATACTCATTTTTTGTTTAAAAGATTATATTGGTTGACATCTTTAAATATTTTCAAAGTTGTAATTATTTTAAAGAACATTTTTATATTGAATTTTTTTATTATTAAACAAATTCAAGATTTAATATAATTATTCATAATTTTCTAATTATTATAAATAAAAATTTTAATTATCAAGTAAATTTGAAACTTAACGACATGATAAAAGAATTTTAAAATTATTAAATAAATGAAAATTTTAATTTATCAATAATTTTTAAATTTATTTGTAATACTTCCACTATAAGAAAAAGTTAAACTACCGACAGAATTTTATCAACGGAATTTTATTCGTCGATTTTATTGTCGGATTTCTGAGTCGGTCAGTAATTATCGACGGATTTATCCTAAATCGGTCGGTAAATTTACAGAGTACAACATTGACATACATGTAGCAGAGATGAAAACAACCAACTTAAAACCCCGTAAGAAGTTATTTGTTTTTGTAAGGAGGACATTGGCTTACATACATACCAACAAAACACATATAAAAACCATTAAAACAAAAAAACACACCAAGAAATAATTATTTCTCGAACCAGCATAACAATGACAACTGTTGAAAGGACATTGACATACACGAAAACTAGCAAGGTGTGAAAAACCCAACACGGAATGGTTTACTCTGTTGACCTAAATGGTTCACTGAGTATGACTTTGGCATACATACATGGTTTGGAGGTAGAAACCAACAAGGTGTAGAAAACCCAACAGAAAATGGTTTATGTTGTTGAACTAAGTGGTTCGCTGAGTATCACTTTGGCATACATACATGCCTCAGAGGTGGAAACCAACAAGGTGTGGAAAACCCAACAGACAATTGTTTACTCTATTGATCTAAGTGGTTTATTGAATATGAATTTGGAATACATGTAGTAGAGATGAAAACTACGAACATAAAAACCCCCAAGACGTGATTTTTTGTTAGGAGGAGGACATTGGCATACATAAACGAACTACAGATGGAAACCAACAACCAAAAACACACCAATAAACGATTTTTTCGCATCCACCAACCAAAACACACCAAGAAACGATTTTTAAACATAAGCGAAACACATATGCAAAAACCAACAACTAAAACACACCAATAAATTATTTTTAAACATTTATATGTATCAGATGAAAAAACCAACAACCCAAAACACACCAAGAAACGATTGTTAAACATACATGTATCAGATACAAAAACCAGCAACCGAAAATATACCAAGAAACGATTTTTTCAGTGACCTAAATGTTTCAGAGAGCAAAACATATAACATGTTTCATACTAATAATGATTTATACAGTATTCCTTACCTTGGATGACAGAAGACGACAACAACGAGAAACAACCTCTTCGTCCTCTGATTTATGGCCGGAAACACCTAAGAACTCCAACGAAGCAAGTGATTGTATGAAAATGACGAACACCTTTTTCTCTCTTCCCTGTTCTCTCTCCTTCACGTAAGAATGAATGACACATTTTGTTTTCTCTCTCAATTTAACGCTTCATTTCTAAAATCAATTGACATATTCGTCCCTTCTAAGATGAAAAAAGCAAACCACGTAAGATTCATTAAGCTCAGATTTCTCTTTCATTGCCACGTAGAAAAGATGTGTCAAGGAGAAGTGTTAAATGACGGTATGGTGAATAGTGGTGTTAACGTATCATTTTCCTAAAAGAACTGAGAAGCCAATGTAGTCACCACAAAATGTCAGTGATGAACTCTGGTATATACATGTAATGTTCTTATCACCATGAAAAGAAGGCTATGAGAATAGAGTTGTTATTAAAAGAGAATGCCATCAAAGTGTAAAACTAAAATTTAGTGAAAGGTGTTTTGCCTAACGCATGGTTACATATTCCGACTATAACATATTTGTATCTTCAAAATAAAGAAATTTTGGTTAATAATGAAATGTGTGTTTTATGTGATATACTAAGTTGACACTATTAATTAATTATTTTTAAATTTTATAGTAGTGGTTAAAATCTATAAATATGTGATAAGTGGGTGGGTATACAATCTGTGAATCATAGTCTGATTAAGGAGATTTTTTGAGCTTTGATTTGGTGGGATTAAGAAGAAGGGAGAATAATATCCGAAGGATAGTTTGGGTAGGTATTGTTTGGAGTATTTAGAAACATAAAAACAACATCATTTTTAGAAACCTTGTGCCCGATATTGAGAATTTTTTTGCTATGTCACAAGTTAAATTTACTTATTCGGATTGGCGTACGAATCCTGTGCAAATAAATGTAAGATATAAGTGAGAGGAGGTACCAGATCTATAAATTCAGACCTGACGGTAAGTATTTTTGGTTTTGAGGATAGAGTAGGACATTAAAATATTATTGAGATATGAATGAAAAGTTTGGTCGTGGCTCGTTCTCAGTTTACAGATTTCATAGTACAGACAGAAATATGATAATAGTATTAGACTATAAAAAGCCTAAATTATAATTACCTTCCAGTACAGGAAACTAGAATGGGCATGTATTCAAGAGTATTCACAGGCATATGCAAATCAAACACAACACAAAATGAATGTTGTTAGTGTATCAAGGTCCAAAAGTTAGATGTGAGCCACAAAACAACATAACTTGCATTTACAAGAATGTGATGAAGAGCAAACTGGAATTTTAATTAAATATTTTGATCACGACAGTCATTATGAAAAGAAACAAATAGAGTTATTATAAAAATAGTGAGAGATAGAGTAGAATTGTATTATATTAGTCTTTTTTATATATATATTAATAGGTTTTTTACTCTTGTATAATGTATTCTATCAAATTATATTGCCAAAATTAGTTAGTATAAAATTGTAGATGTAATGGTTAAAACACCCCTCATATATTTTATATTTACATTAATTCTTTTTGCTGATAAAAATAAAACATATTTGTGTGCCTTCAACTGCATCAATTCCATATCTGGAAGAAACTTTGGTATATTTGTTTTATGTTATCATGTTCATAATTTTTAGATTTGAGCCTAGATTCGTTTCCGATCATTTCTTTTTCCATGGTGAGGCCATGCCAGGATCAACCATGGTGGAGCTGCCATGAAAGACACGTATCAATGCCAGCTGCAAAAGAGCTTTTTTTGGCTGCAAAAGGGATTTTGGGAGAAAGCAAAAACGACTACTACGATGAGTTATCGTCATTTGTTCAACATCACGCCACTCATAATTATATAGTACTGTTGCTTTCAAACTTTAGTCTGCACTGTAACTTAACCTTAATGAAAAGACCATTTGACTTTGAAGAATAACCATCGTGGAAGAAAAAGTTTTCGCTTCCTTCCTTTAGTTTCACTGTTTTGGATACATTAATGTGACTTCCCCGAAAGGACGAATGAATTTTCTAGACAGATATAATCCCCGTTCCCAGAAATCCCTTTTCACTTTTTATCCATGTATCAGATTTTTGTGTGTTGCTAAATAATATCTGAAGAAAGTGATTGAAATTAATAATTTATGATTCAGATATAGTCATTTTCTTTAAATATTTTATGCTAAAAACAGAAAGTGATAATAGAATTAATAATAAAAAGCTTTTATTTAAAAGCCTGTCTAGAGTATACTAAAATCAAAGTGAAATAAATTAATAATATTAATTTTCACATTTTCTTAACTTTTTAATGATTGTCCTAGCAACATTGATTATTGCAGCAAAACCTAAATGCAATTGCGAGGAAAGTAAAGACTCGTTAGCAGATACATGCGCAGCAAGGACATCTTGATATATATAATTGCAATCCACATGCATATATATCTGGCTATAGTTATGGTTAGGTACTTATTAGGTCAATTAAGCTAGGACTAGAATTAGGGCTACCTTTTCTTGTTGTTGTTTGTTTCAGAAACTTTTCTCAGAAAAAATGCGTATTGTTTGAGATAAGTATATAAGATGTGGTGTTTATGCATTGGGAAGATTAATTGGGAGTTCAATAATGAAGACGAATGCATGCATGGCCCGCTACATATACGACCACAGCCGCATTACTCGGTAACTTTGTTGATTCTCACGCGTTGCTTCATTAATACAAGGACGTGAAGACAAGGTTGTTGTGTATAGTTATAGTGTGTACTGAGTAGTGGTGGTGACACTAATTAGGTTCTATATACATGTACTACGTTAATGGTTTTGAAAAGAAGAAGAAGAACGTGATGAGAGAGACACATGATTTACTCGTGCAGTAGTCCTTGTATTTGGACGCTTTCTTTTGTCTTGTCCAGGAATTCCATGTTTATATTCACTTCAAATAAAATTATTTTTCTCTAAACGTGTTTAGGTATTGAAGCTTGAATCTAAGTCTTACGAGTAAAAGTAAGAAATTTGAACAACACTCTAGAAAAAAAATCTACAAATTTAATGTTTTAAAGTTTTGGATTGAAGTTGATGTTATTCTTTATGTAAGTCTGTCTCTTGTCTCATTTTGTTTGATTTTATAAAAAGAAGATAGTTAGATATTTAAGTGTCAATCTAAGTCTCACATTAAAGATAAAAATGAGAGAGTTGAATAATATATAATAAAAAAGACTTATAATTCCAATACTTTAAAGTTTTGGGTTGAAGGTTGATTATTCCTTATGTGAATCTGCCTCTTGGGTGATTTGTTCGATATTCTTTTCTTGATTTTTCCAACAAAACTTATTATATATATATATATATATATTTTTTTTTTCTTATATGGAAATTATTATTATATATATATATAGATATATTTTCTTATATGGAAATCAGGATTATATACACATTATATATTCTAATTTATTTTTAATTTTAATCTATATAGATAACACTAAGATAGGGTAAAGATTGGTGTAGTTGCATAGTGTTATTGGAGTTTGGGATTGAGATTATGACATTAAAGCGTGGTGGCAGTGTGAGACCCACAATTTTTAAGCTTATGAATGAGCCAAACGAACAACTACCTCAGTACCTCTGTGGTCCAATGGCGTGCAACTGCATATTTGGAACTAATTAGGATTTGGCTCATTTTTCTCAATTTATAACAAAATTAAAAAAAAAAATCCTTCAATTCTATCAGTCTCGGAACAATTGCTCTTCAATTTTCTTTGTCCTAACTCCTAGCTCACTGCTTCGAAGCATCTGTTTTTTATTTACTATACCAAATATGTCACTCTTTCCTTTTATAACATTCTTACAAATATCAATGTAGATAGATATTTTATATGCTTAGGAAAATTATTTTAAGTTTTAAGTAATTAGATAATCTTTTTCTCATAAATGAAAATGTACTTTTTAACTTGTTTTTTAATTATAATAAAAATATTTAAATATATTACATTACTAATTCAGAACAAATTGGTAAGGAAAACTTATATCGATCGTAAAAATGGGAAGGTGTCATTTCTATGAATAATTAAAAAAGAGGCGATAATTGACATGTGAAAGCAGAGGAATGAGATAGTTATATTATATAGTGTAACTTTTTGAAGGCATCAGATGTTTTTGATGATAATTGATTTGAGGTACCGACACACCTTTTGTGGACCAATAATACAATCATTATTTCGGCCACCATGCAAATCACACTGTTGCTCTTCCTTCGATACTCTTCCTTCGATAGCCTGTGCTTATTATTGCTTATTCCTAATTACTGCACTAATTTTTTATGATTAATTACGTTTTTAAGCTTTTGAATTAAGCTGTATACATGGTTCACAATTTTATTTATATATATATAAGCTTTACTTTTGATATTTTTTATTATTCAAATTAGGTAACTCTTCTCAATAAACTCTTATTTAAAATAATGAAATTCTCATTTTTATTCAAAACTATCATAAAATAAGATGTTTTAAGTTTTCTTTCCCTCAAAACTAAGTACCAAATCAAAATATTTTTATCGAAAGGAAGTGTGATTCTTTCAAGATAGAAAGAGCGACGCTTTGAAGAAGTTGAAAATTGTTGAAAATCGAAGAATTTACCTCCTTTTCATCACGCCCTCGCAGTTCCTCCCCTTGCATCGTGCCTACTTCTTCATAGCTATTTAGATCTTATTCCCCTCTAACTGTTTCATTTATATAAATGTGATTACATAATTAAAAATTCGCAGTTTAATTATTTTAGCATATATCACAGATACAATAAAAATTAACTGACTTACTTTCTTCAACGTATATTCAATATATAGTCTTATTTTAAATACTTTAGATAGTCTACAATATTAGGTAGTTTAGATTGAAATAGACAATTTAATTATTTTGACAATTCTTTTGTACTCGTATTGGAAGTTGGCGAATGACGAGAAAATAAGTGAGAATAGACAATCTAAGTGGAGAAGAAATTGATTTGGATGGAAAAGGTTGAAGTTTTTATTAAAGGTTGTGAGAAGGGAATTAAGAGATGAGTGGACATGAAAAGGAACTGAAAGTTTAATATACGTGACAACAACACATGATACGATTAGGAATATGATTATAAGTCGTCACATGATACGATTAGGAATATGATTATAAGTGAGAATGTTGATATGTTAAAATAATTCTGAAAAATTAAAGCACAACATACAATTTAATTTTATGCTGAAAAGTGTTAATAAATAAGGTAGCCACGAGAAATAATTTTATCAAAAGATGATTACATTTAACTTATAAAACTTGTGTTATTTCTAGAGTTAAAAAAGAATAGTTAATCATTTGTTCTTTATTTGTAAGGAGATTAGTTATGTTTGGAAGATGATTGATAAATGAATAGGTGTAGTTTTGGTACATCACTATTCAACAAAAGTTACACTTTCTAGGTTTCCAACTAATTGGCTTTAGCAGCAAATTTAATCTTGTACGAATTTGTATTTGGATGGCTTACATTTGAAACATCTGGAAGTTTAAAAATAATGTTCTATTCAGAAACCTTAAGTATGATGCAGAGGTGTTTACTCTCATTCAGATTAAAACTTGGGCTTAGGTTGATAGGAAAAGCACAATGCCCCATTTACATACTTTGATTAGTGCCTTAATCCTATAAATTGTATCAAACTAATCACCTAAATTACACAAATTTGTATGATTGTCGGGAAAGATGATTATTGTTATTATATATGTTGTTAGTATGACTATTATAAAACATATATGTTAGGGTTAAGGATGGACAAATTCAGGGGTATGTGACATAATGAGCAGCTTATGTTGGACGTAACTATAGTATACCTTTGTTGCTAACCACTGTATCAGACAAAAAGGTCTAGATTTGTCTCTCTGTGGTTTGCAGTTGTTACAAGATTGCAACAAAGTATGACAGAGTGTGACAGGAACAACAACATGAAATTGCAGGTTATGTTTAAACGTGTTGAACAGAGCAGATGTATGCTGATATGGAGAGAATGGACAACCACTAACTGCTAATGACAGATGCATACTTATATACAGTCAAATGAACCTTCTTGTTACTTATTGATTTTTAATTATGTTTGGCATAACTCAATGAAAATCATTTTTTTTGGACATAAGAAACGACATAACACTCTAACTTATTATTTTTGACATTCTGATTTGATCAAGGGGTTAAGTGTGAAAAGGATTATGCATAGATATTGTCATAGCATGTGTATTTGAAGGTATAATATATTTGTATGCATTTGCCTACTTAAGCAAAATTGTATAAGAGTTGAAATAGCTCAAATATTCTTTTTATTAATTTATTTTTTATTGTGGAAAAAAACAATTCTTTTGTACTCAAAGTGTTTAAATGTATTAGTGTTTTTTATTTGGATATTATTTCATGTTTTTCATTGATGATAAAATGAATAATTTTATTTTAAAAATTAAGTTTTTTATGCCAATTTATGAAAAAAATAAACAAATTTTTTGTACTCAAAGTGTTTAAATGTATTAGTGTTTTTTATTTGGATACTATTTCATGTTTTTCATTAATGATAAAATGAATAATTTTATTTTAAAAAAATATTTTTTTTAATGTCAATTTATGTAATAATCTAAGTAAAAAAAAAATCTTTACATGGTTTAGAGAGAAAACATTACGTTATATTACATCATAAATAAATAAATAAATGTAAAATATATTTTTCTTATGTCATTCTCATCTACCTTTATTCTTAAAATAAGGTAATTTAACTTCAACAATTGACATAAAATATCTATTTTACATTTGTAGAATGATCTTCTCATTTCACCATATTAAAACTATTTCATAGTTTAATCAATGATACTAAAGTGTAACTATCTTTTCATGTTAATATTTACTTTTAAAAAGTATTATATATATAAACTTCCATGTGGTGTCATTTTTTTTTCTAAAATGCATTCTCTCATTCTTTTCTTTCTTTAATTTTGATTAATTAGAATTGCATTTTGAGTAAGTTTTTCTCGTTCTTTATATCTCAAATTTCATTTTGTTGTATTGATTGTATGTGGGAAAAACCCTAAACAACAAACAGAATAAAGTCAATAACAACAATAAAGAAATAATATATATGAACAATATGAAAATCATTTAAATTATATTTTAACTATTATTAAATTGTTAGATATTTTGAATAAGGTGTGAAACTATCATTCATTATATTTATGTTTCAATTTGATTTAAATCTTGGATTATATTTTAATTTTATTTGTTTTTTTTATGGATGATGAAGTTAATTTTGAATTAGATCGGAAATTAATTTTGATTATTATATATACACACTTATTCCATGTACAAGTTTTTCGCACAAAACAACTATAGATAGATTTACCACCAGAATTGGTTTTGAGAGCACGTAGCATTTTTATGTGATGAATCAGTCACTAATTCAACCACTTACGTCAATTTTATCTAAAGATTGATTGATGTTGTGGATAATAGATCAACCTAAAAAAAAGTCTATGCATAGAGAGATAGTGAATAATTATGCATGAATAAGAGAAAATAAGTAATTGTCTACAGAACGGTACATAATATATAATCTATGCTCGTTTTTCTTAAGACGTTTGGTCCGTGCACAATACTTCTTCTTCTTATTATTATTTTAATTTCAAAGTCTTTTACTTATATTGCATAATAAATTATTTAAAACTTAATTAAAAATAAAAGTTTGAACAATATCATATTATCCTTTCTATACGACTGTTGAAGAAACTTAATCTATAAATATTTATTATTCGATGATTTATTAAAAATCGATACTGTATCGATTAAAATTGAAAGACACTGCAATTTCTTAATAGATTTTGCTTTTCATTATTTATTGAGATATAATGAATCCTCATAGTAGGTTTAGTTGTATGATTGACGATTATTCTACATGCAATTAATGTAACTAAGATAAATGGGATTTGAGATTATAAATTTTTTTAATTAGTTATGAAATTAGCATCTCTTGTTGGTGTCGTGTGCTTTTCTGAAGTGTTTTCTTTCTTGATCATTGGGAGACAATCACAAGTAACTCAGTGTCTTTCTTCATCATTACATTAAGTGTCTTTCTTAGCAATAAGATTATAAGAGTATTTGAAATCCATAAGTAACTGAATAGGTGAAAGCAAAACATCATAACCTTTCCACAACCGAATAGGTACATTAACATCACTTGTAAAGCCATCTCACATGTTTGTCTAATTCCGGTAACTAGTACTAAAGAGATATATTTTTTTTTTAATGATTGAAATGATATGATTTTAAAGTTAAAGTGACATTATTACTTATATACGGTTAACACTAAAAAAATAAATATTGTTGGCTATAAAAAATTGATATTAATTAATAGTGTTAGATTTGTTTGAAAGGTGCGTACAACTATAAAATTATCATCATTAATTTATTAATATGGACTTTTGAAGACAAACTTTTAATGATGTTGATTAAGTTGATATTAATTTATTACTAATATTTAAATTATTTTTTAATTAAAATAATTTAGTGATGATTAAAATGATACTAATATTTATTTTATTGTAGAATTTACTTAATTGAGTTTCAACTGTTGTTAGATAAAATCTATTTTTAATATTAATTTAAATTACGTTATTTTAGTCTATACTAATGATAATTTTAAGAACAAAATTCTTTTAAAATGTTTTTATTTTTAAAAATATATAAAATATAAATGAAAAAAAGAAAAATCTAATAGATAAAGAAGTTATATGTATGCAGAAAGGAGATAAATATCGATAAAGGAGATTAGTGTGATAAGATTTACAAAAGTGAAGGAAGGAGATAAGTATAAGATATTTATATACAAAATAAGAAAAAATTATGAGTGAGAAAATTTATTATCTTTACCTATGAACCTTAAGTTAAATATACTTTGTGAGTTCTTATTCATTGTCACCAGTATCTACATATATCCATAGCATATAAATCAATAATAATTAACTAAAATTAAATTAAATAAATATAAATATTAAAAAAAATACATCAATTATATCAATACAAAACTTATTTATTGTTAGCGCTAGTCTCATGCTAACATAAATAATTTTATTTATGAAAAAATTAAAAATAAGCTAAGATTAAATTAAATAAATATAAATATTAAAAATAATAAAATTACATTAACTAAATCAATACAAAGTTTTTTATTTTTAATATTTATTGTTAATGCTAGTTTTACACTAACATAAATAATTTTATTAATGAAAAAATAATAATTAATATCGTCATACATGGTTAGTTAAACCGACTCAAGGAATATCCAATTAAACAAATTTTATTAATACTAGTTAAGTTGTTTATTAATATCAATTAAGTTGACGATAATATGGCACTAACAAAAAGGTTAATTTATCAAAAAAATTAAAAATATTTTTACCTTTTTAAATTTTTTTAAAATAACATTTTGCATCAGATTTTACTTAACAGATTCTAATAACGTTACAATTTAACTAACATTTATATTTAAAAATTAATTTAATATTTTATTGTAATAATATATTTTTTAATCAAACTCATTCAATTAGTTATAATATCAATTACTAAAAATATATTGATTTATTTTTATTTGTTTCTCTCAGTTTTTTTATTAGTTTCACTTGACATCTCATTAAAGTATTTTTTTTATTCTTATGCATATTATTTTATATTTTGTAGTCTTACTTGTGTAATTTCAAATTTTAATTTTCATGATGAAGACAAGAGATTAAAATTATACGTATAAAATTAAAACATCTCTTTAATATATTAAAATATTTTTTTCTTTTATAAAGATAAGAACAAGCTTAATATTATACATTAATAAATATCTAAATTCATTACCGATACATCTTCACTTCTCTCAAGTAAAGTTTTTCATATTCAAATTTCGAAATAAAAAAACTGTAGTTAGAAAAAGGAGATTTATTAAAGGTGATTCAGTATAGAGAAGTCATCAAGAAAATGTACATATAAAGACACACACCTTTATAACAATATTATTATGATGATTTTGAAAAAAAAAATCATTATATTTTTCTTTTGTATGGAGACGCAACAGTAAAGACAAGAGTGATAATTTGTGAATCAAACAAGAGGAGAAGTTGTAGTACAAAACTCATAATTGCATTGCTTAACCGTTAATGACAATTAAGTCACGAGATTTATAAAAAGAGAAATTAATTAATTATATATTATGGTCGGATGGTGCAAAATAAACGTCATGGAGAGGTGTTGGTAAAAATATATTTAAGGAGGGAAAGTGACAAAGGTAGCTTGTGCCCATCATGGGCATTCGAAATTGAAAGTTCTAAGGTTAAATTATGAGACTCAAGACCTACAAGTATCTTCTTTCAATAATCTTCCTTAATCCTCTTTTTAATAATGACTAATAGATTCCATCTCTTAATTGCCTTCTTCATTAGATGTTCCAGTTCAAAAGCGACGTTAACCATCGTTGAAAAGTTGAAAAGTGAAACCACACCTGTCGTCAACCAATTCGAGTTTCAGACATCAATGGTTGTGTTTTATGTTTTGTTCATCAGTTAAAGCATTCAATCATGTCTTTTGTGTTGTCACTAATTTATTTTTTATCACAGTTAAGGGCAATTTACAGTGTGTTTAAGGATTGAATCTAGAGTTGGAAACAAGAACATATACTTCATTTGTAAAATAAAAACAAAGAAGAAAGAGTACATTATATTGATATTCTTTTCTTTTTAAATCAAAGATGATACTTTTTTTAATTATTTGAAAAATATTAATAAGAATCGATCGTTGTATAATATACTAATTTATTACTTACTTATTTTTAAAATTGTATCACATTATATATCTATAAAGATTATTGTAATATTGAAAAAAGTTGTAATAATAATAATAACGGTTTTAAAAGAATCTTTTTGTTTTAGTTTTCTATTTTAACATAATAAATAAATGATTTCATACATGATTCTTGAGGATCATATATATATATATATATATATATATTTGAATTATGAATTTCGTAAATGATTAAAATATATTTGAGTAATTATATAAATATGTCCGCAAAACTATAATAGTTGATATGAGTGATACTGAACTGGTTTTTTCTTAAATAAGGTTTAAGGTTTATTTATTGCGAATGGGAAAATACTGTAATTAAGAGATAAGATTTCATTAAAAATGGTCAATCAATTCCCCCGTACTAATGAATACCTTGTATGAATAACATGGTTAGTCAAAAAATATTTTTAAACGACTTTTGAGAATTCAAAAAATGTAATTTATGATTTTTGAAAATATTTAGAAGTGATTTGGTTTATTTTAAATATATATTATTTTTAAATCAACGAAATTACTTATCACGTTTTAATAAAAATTATTTTAAAAAATTATATAATCATATTGAACGAGCTAATAAAGATAGCCTGGTATGCCTACCAAATAAAATACCGAATAGTTGTATAAGATTATTTTTTAATTAGAAAAACTTAGTCTGTTGGAAAATTTTGTGAGAAATATGAATATAAAACATTCTTGAAAAATAATATTTCATGGAAATGTATTTTTTAAATAATAAAGTAAAAAAAATAAACTTTTTCTTTCCAAACGTTCCTAAACTTAATGACTCTTGATTATAATGTCATTCTCTCATTTTCATATAATATGATTCTTATACCATATTCATGAAAATTTGACTTCTATCTATTCATTAATTTTTTTTCAATGTTATTAAGACTTTATTTGAATAACAATTACAATGAAACATTTGTGCATCTTATGAATTTTTTTCCTAAAACAATTGTCTTTATATCAGCTGTCGATTTAGCTTATTTCAAAATGAGAACCCAATAACTGACATTATACCAACTAAAACGAGTCTTCATTTTCTGTCTTTTTCTCTCAATCATATATTTCTGCCTTTTCTGATATTTAACCATCATACAGTTAATAACAGGGGATTAAATAAATTCAGGAAGTACTCTATCTGTGACATTTTTCTGTCCTACATTTTCAAACTGAATATGATAATTTAGATGTTGCAATGACTTTTTTAAAAGCTGTTTAGAATAAATTGATACTATCTAAGCTCATTGTTTTTACTATTTTAAATAAAAATTGCTATACGTAATAGGGTGTACATAAAAGATGAATTTAATTAAAATTATTGATAATATAAAATTTGAAATCTTTTACCTAAATATTTCTAATCAATTGTTTATGGCTAATCCACTCTAAAAGCAAAAACCTTTCTTATCATCTTATCTTTCGCACAAAATGAAAACTATTAAAAGAGAATATAAATTTCTTTAGTTCTACCACCTCTCTACCACTTCCACACATTATTACATGCTTCAATATACAATACTTTACATCACATATACAAATATAAGGGTGGACTAAACAATCCACAAATTTTATATCATTACATTCTTAATTTAGAAAATATTACAATAAATTATACCTAAATTATCACTAAAAATTATCATTATAAACACATTTTGAGCCAACAACATAAATTATTTATGTCATCTTGCACTTTTCTCAAGAATTGTTGAGTTGACTCTATATTTTATTTTTTTTTGAATATTAGATATATCAACTCCTTCTAACCACAACCAATCAAGATATAATTGGTAGATAACCAATCATTTCATGATATAATATCCATATCCTTTAGACACATGCAAATCATGTTAACTTTAAATATCATCCTTCAACAAACATCAACCAACTTAGATACTAATAGATTGTGTTTTAACCCTCACAAAAGTAATCTCAATTGTTCAATAGACAAACTTGAAACAAAGAAGCATGTTGCTATGAAATTGTACAATGCTTTCAATGTTGAACTTGCATAAATAACACATACCTTGTATTGAGCTATCATATTGTGAAGCCTCAACTCCACTAGTGTTAAACACTATGGGACTTTACTCATTACTTTGTGGTGTCACTGGAAGAGGTAAATCTCTTATTGGATCAATAATCCCTGACTAGATGATATGACTTTTGGATTTGAAACAAGTCATGTTTTTTTTCCGAATGACAAATAATAAAATTAATGGGAACACTTAAGGGATGCTCTAACCCTATAACAAAAAAAAAAAGAAAAAACCCCTTGAATACAATATAGCAAAAGCCAACCACTAGAGAAACAAAAATATCCATACCCAGATAAATAGAAGGTGGAATAATTGGAAACAACAACACATAAGGAAGAGCAAGTACACAACATCTTGATTTGGGCAATCTTTTATCACATGGGGCAAAGACACCTAAAGCATAAGGGAAAATTGTTACGAAGATCTTAACTCACTCTTTCTATATGATTGAGGTCATGAATATGATTTCTTTTAGCCAGATTTCTTGCCATTACCAAAAGAACTACTTGTATAAACTTGTATTAATTTGTTGTCTACCTGAGTCCTTTCAGCACTTTGGCTTTCTCAACAAAAGTAGAATATCTCTTATGAATAAAGTAATAAAACATTTACGTGATTGCTCTTCCTAGAAACAAGAATCCATTCATTGATAGAAACTAAAAAACTTTGTAGTCATTGTAGACTTCAATCCTCAATACCAGTGGTGACCCTATCTATACTAATAGGAAAAATATAAATATTGCTCCATATCTCATTGACCTAAACAATGTTTACTCCTTTAACTTTAGAATAAATCATCACTTAATGTCTTAGCTTGACATTACAAAAGAAAAGTTCAACAAATATGAACAAAAAGTATCTATCATTTTCATAAAATTTTGTAAACTATGATCTTTCGTCATATGTAGAAAAGTTAATCATTCTCCTTTGAATTGATCAAGTTCTAAGAACATGTGATCAATCTCCTTTCTATCCTTTCACACTTTCTTAAACTCAATTTGCATGTCTACATCAATTATGCAACTTCAACATTAACTTTTTTTCTACTTTTTCATTCCTCTTAATTACTCACAACTATTTTATTTATTCTTTTTAGGTTAGAAAAAATCAATTTTGGTGATGAGAAGAAGCAAAGAAAGATAAATAAACCTAGACAAAAAATGCTTCTCGGGGATTTTGTAAAAAAAATTATTATAACCAACTTTAAAAAATCTCAGAGGATTTTTGTAAAGGATGATGATGAACTATTAAAACCCCTAAATTCAAATAAATGCAATGGTTGATTGTTATTTTGCACAAGAACTTGTGAGATAACCTTTATTAAGAGGTAAGAAATCATATAATGACAAAATAATGATTGATACCAATAAATTATTTCATGCATAAAATATGAAAAATAATACATTTAATCAATTATATCTTAAGATTTCAAATAATGGAACACTAATATTTCAACCAGACAAAAAGATAATTAATTATGTATTTAAGACAATGTTTCAACCAATCAACAAGATAATTAAATATGTACTTAAGATATTTTGAGATGGAATAGGTTTTCAACTTATCCAAAACTTGAAATAATAATTATATTAAATGCTAATATGGAAATCTTGTAGAATAAAGTATACAATCACATACCATGTCAACATTATATTACTTTAATATAGAGACTAACATAAAATCACCCATACATATGTTGCACCCGATATGCCTTACTTGCTCCTAATAGTATAAAATCTATCATTAGACAACGGTTTGGAGAAAATGTCAACTAGTTTTCTACAAATATCTAATATTTTACACCATAAAATTTTTAATGAAATTATGTTTAGTTTATATACACTAAACATTAAATACAATACTAGATTTCTATTAAAGTTGTTAGCATGGTGTTATCTTCAAAGGTAGGATGATAAAGTGGATCGAGATTAAGAAAGTGAGTCAACATTTTGAATCTACTAACCCACATTGGCTTAACTCACCATGCCATAGGTAAAATGACTTGTAATATACATTACCAAATATCAAAAACACTTTCCAAAGTTCTAGTTCTTCTTCACTTGAGTGTCCATTTACCATTTGAACAACGATATTATTTTTCGAAAAAAAAATTACTTATATTTATGTATTGATATATAGTCAAAACAATTAAATAATATATCTCGAGATTGAAAAACTAAATCTAAAAAGAGTAAATATAATTTATAGTTATATATTTTTAATGTTTTTATAAATGCATTTATATATACATTTTGGGTATATGTGTTGTTTTAAAATATTTTTAGTTTTTGTAAACTTTTTGTTAGATAATATTACAACATATTATATTATATATAATATGGTTACATGACATGTTACAATTATTGCTTCACCTTTTACATCAATCCTAACAAATTTGTCAAAATAATAAGCAAAAATATTTTAAATATAAAAAATAAGATTATATCTGACAATTTTCACAAACTTTTATTAGGTAATTTCTTAGTAAGAACCGTAAACATCTTTCACGGGAGATAATATTGTTTAAAACAAAACTCTCACTCGGTAACTCTTTTAGAATTACTTTTATTTATGAAATATCATGCTATACTTTTTGTATTTTTCTTTTCTGTACTTGTATTTTTCATGCTTTATTTCTAAATTTAAGCGAGTTAACTTTTCAACTCGTAATAGTTAGAATTGAGTCGTATATTTTAAGTTGCTAAAACAAAGTCAAGCATGGTTAAGTTACTTTTTTAAGTAATTGGTAAGAGAAAGGGTGAGTCAAATTGACTTACTTTTAACACCCATTGTTTAAATTATTTGAACATGTATTTCCACCGTTAATTTTTCATGTCTGTTCCCAAAGTAAAGGTAGGTTTAATAAGTTTTTAGTGCTAATGATTTAACTTTACTGTCATTTAGACAATGATGTCAGCTTAGATATCTTCCCACTGAATTTATATGTTATGTTAAAGTAACAACATTAACGCATCTACCTAGGGTTCTTACATTCTTATAATGTGTAAGTCGCCAATGTCGATTCGATCAAACGGGTATAATAAATTTGAATTTATTTTTTAATATTAAATTAATTTAATTCAATCTATTTACATTCATTTATATGTAACACCTCAAATATTATATCCATACTAGTCATATATTTATATAATTATATAAAATATATCAATCAAAATTACTGTTTACATATATTCAAGAAATTTAATATATATATATATATATATATATATATATATATATATATATATATATATATATAACATTGTAAATTAATTGGTCAAGATTTCTAGATAAAATTATATAAATTATGTTTACACGAATTAAAGAATGAATTAGTTATAAATCTGTTTATAATTTTTTAGAAAACTTTTTTATTATTTATTCATTTAGAAATGATCTCACAAATATAATAAATAAGTTCGTACATGTATTTTTTTTTAAATCGGTAAATCCAAACAGTTGACTTATTAACATGACACTGAATTTCATTAAAATATTTATTAATATATATTAAATTGAAAAATATTTACGATAACACGTTCAGTTTATCACTTCTTTGCTTAAATTTCAGATTTCTTTAGTGGATTATTAATTTTAACATAAGTTATTTGTAATCTGTACAGAAAGAGGACCACTTGACGTGAAATTCCACAGAGAAAAATCAAACAAAATATTTTAGTTTTATATTTTGATTTGGTAAACCATGAAAACATCGCATTCCATTCATTCAACATCAAGTATTTAGCTTCAACGTAAGTGCTATGAATTTTGTTGTCCTTATTTCAATTTCACTTTTATTTTCTTAAATTAAATATTTACATATGATTAACTCCAGTCAAATCAACTTTGTTTGTTGAGTTAATTCGAGTTTTTTTTTAATGATATTCATTGTAACCTAAATCAATTTTGTTGGATTGAGTTATGAATTTAACAGAATACAATCCCATTCAACTCGGTCCCAACACTCCAAATAATCCAATGAAAAGAGAGGGAGAGAAATGTGAAACTGGTTTCAATTAAGTATTTGGTGAAGAATAGAGACTTGACTAGCTCTTTATTTAGATTAGGAGTCCGGGTGCAGGGAATCAGTAACCAACAACAAAGCAACTCCAGTAGATTTACTATTACTTAAAAATCATTAAAATTTTAAATCATTTTTAGACATATTTTATAGATAATTAAGGACCTTATTATGTTCTTCTTAATGCTAATTCCAATGCTAAACTCAAATTTTCCTCCACAAAACGTATCAAATTAGCTTTCAATTGTCGATCAAAAGGCAATATTGTTAAAGTTGATCAAATCAATTTTAGTATCATACAAAATGTTAAATTTTATTTTTTTAAAAACTAAAAACATACAATTATTTAACTTTAATTTTATATTATGTGAAATTTACACGTTAGTTAAGTTGAGGTTTATTACAAGAATAAAATTGGCTTAAACAACACTAACTTTCTAAGTCTAAATTTGTGTTAGTATCCGATTGGTGTTGGTTTAACAAACACTAATAGATTTTTCTTAATTTAGATATTAATGGAGTGTACTAAGCCAACTTGAAACTGACTAACCATTTCTAAAAAAATTTTAAATAACAAAAAATATTTATGTTAGTTTGAGATTAATATTGTTTTAATTGACAATAAGTGAAATAAATACTAAAAATAGATAATATTAGTCTCTAGTTGAAATCAATATTTACTTTTACTATTTATATTTATTTAAGTAAGCATTGCTTAGATTATATTAACTTTTTTATTTTGTTATTTATTTCGATTAGCACCAATTAGGTCAATGTTAATATAATATATCTTTAATATTTAATTTAGTTAAGCTAGGGTTGACCATTAGTTTATATTAATTTATATGTTATGAATTTGTGTATTTTAGTAATAACAATGAGAATAGTAAACTATTTTTAATTTAAATGTTTACATTTAAAGATTGACAAATCTTTTCATTCACAATTTGACTCTCTCATTTTTTTATATAAATCTCCTCACATTTATCTTCTTTATCTACTCTCATCGTCTTCATTAACACATATCTCTTTTATCTATACTCACTAAAAAAAATGATGATTATCTACTACCAAAAGTCGTAGGTAAATCAAAGTTACCTACAGATTTCTTACAGTAAAATATCTATAGGGAAATCTCTTGTAAGTAACAATTATATGTAGGTAATGAATGTCTTCGTTTACATATGGGATGAAGTTACCTGTTCTTACGAGACCTTTAGGCTGAGCTTCCAAGGTATCAACTTCAACAACTCCTTCGTCGGGTCTCCGAGGTCTAGAACAAAGGGAGAAGTACTTGCAGAAGGCACTCCGACACATCCCACAGGACACACTCAAGTAAATGTTTAGTTCTGATAGGACACACTCAAGTAAATGCTCACTTATTAGAGGTTTAATGTGACTTGGATTAGAATGAACTCTTGTGTTACTGTTTACTATCTACAATAGTGCATATATTGATTATCTTCTTATTTTTTGTCAGGGGAAAGATGTGTGGTTTCTTCTGTCAAAGATATATGATTACTGTTCTTTATCCCCTGTCAAGAGAAGATGTAAGGTTTACTCAACCTTAATTTTGTCCAAAGGAAGATGTAACATTTATTGGGAATTGTTCCTTTGTCAGAGGCTAAGTGTTTGTCCCAATGTAAGTCAGGTGAAGAGACTAATGTGCAGGAGTAGGTGATAACATATGACTTTGGGTAGTTTGTATGATACACATGATGATGACTGACAACATGTCAGACTTGGGTGACTGGCAACTGGTATAGCCTGTGTTCCTGAGTGGCTGTATAGTACATTACCATTACCAACATATTACATCTTTCAAAACATTTCTTGCCCTAACCTGTAAACTCAACATACAAATTATTTCTACAAATAACTTATACTAAATTAATTTCTTGTTACCTAAAATTAGTATGTATAACTAATTTATATATAGATATGAATGCATACATAAAATTTATAGGTGACACACCTTATCTACGAATATAAATTTATAAGTAATGAACATTTTTTTTATAGTGTCTTTCTCCTTTTGTATCGTTATCTCTTTGATCTACACCTATCTTCTTCTTTCACACTCACTACTTTCATTCATGAAAGAATTTTGATTTCACCCTCCTTATCCCATAAGACTCTTTCAATTTAAAATTTAACTTTTTTTTTATATCTTCTTACTTTTATTTTATTTTATTTTTTGAAAAACCTACACAAGAATATTTTTTAAATTATTATTATTAGTGTTGATCACACCAACACAAAGTAAATAAATATTAAAAGTATATTTATTTTAATTTTGACTTACTGACACTAAATAAATAAATTTTAAAATAAAAACACATTTTTACCAACATTAAATTGCTTTAATTAAAAATAAATTTAAAATTTAGAGATAAATTAATGTTTCCTTAACCAACACTAATTTGACATCAATATTTTAGCATATGTGATTTTGAAATCCATTGCATATGCAACACAAATTCAATACTATGAACTAGTTATCGTCTATATTTTTTATTAGAGTTAGTTTTTATTGATGCAATATTTTTTCTAGGATTCTAAATTTTTTCTTAAAAGGAAAATGTATCTGATTAGATAACATTTTTCGTGTTATTATACATTTCAATATTGCTAGCATTAGTAATTAACAATCCAAATAGTTTGTTATTCTATTTATATTATTTTACAATGAGATTTAGGGAAAAGAAAAGAAATTTGACAAAAGGAAAATATTTTCTATCTTTAATTCTTGTTTTCATTTTGTAATTTTATTGTCATTTTGTTATCCCTTGTTTTCATTTTTAGTTTTTCGCTTGATTGATCATTAAAGATCTGAGGCTGGTACTGTAAACCCTTAAAAGAGTTGAAAGAAGTATTATGTTAGTGAAAAACTTGGTGGTAACATGGATTATAAACTCTAATAATAATAATTTACGAAAAAATATAAAGAAAACAAAAATAAAAACTGCTGAAAACCACACGCTCCCTTAAGATAACATAGTGTAGTGATTAAAATCTAATAGTGAATAGTTTACATATGGTCATGATAATTAACGAGTTGCTGGATATTTTAGAGACCGACAAGTCAATTAATCAAATGTGGCCCTAAACTCTTTGTAATTAATTGAGACCAACTTTTTATTTACCTTTCCAAGCAAAGATAAGAATTCATTGGTGGGTGATGGTTCATTAAGTTCGACACAGACATCTTGTGGGGACAATTTTGTAGTTCATATGTTTCTACAAATACATTTCTTCATTCACATATTTCTGTGGCACATGCTAAGTCCTTAGTGGTGTCTGTACATGTATAGTGCATAACACGAGCATCATTAGTGGTTGTATAAACCTTGAGATATTAATTCCAATATTTATACATTCATCAAATGCTATATCAAATCAATTTAATTACGCATGTAATTTAGACCACTTTATAACAGTATTTCTAAATAATATAACTTTATATTAAAATTTAGAAAAAAAATTAAATTTTCATTCTCTTCATTCTCTCAATCATGTCTTTTAAATATAGATTCCCTCTCTTTTGTGCACATACTGCTAGTGTAATAAAGTAAAACAATTTCAACCACATCTCAAATTACTCTTATTTTTCTCTTAATTATCTATTCCTTTTAATACATAATCTTTTATCGCAATTAAATTTAATATTTTTAGAAGAAATTATTACAAAGTTATATATATATATATATATATATATATATATATATATATATATATATATAACTTAATATAACAATTATAATTGTTCATTACAAAAATATAAAAAGTATTACACATTTTAATTACGTGAAAAATATTTTACATATCAAATGCATTCTCACTTTTCTTATTACTTTTGTTAATTATACAATTCAAACATTTTTCTCTTCTCTCAAACAACAGGGCCAAGCTCTTCTCTCAATTATCTTAAATTTCTCTATTTTTGTCTTTAATTACGTATACATTCGATCTTAATCATCTATCTATTTTATTTACTCAATTTTTTATCTCTATTTCCAATTTTAATATCAGCAGTTTTTTTAAAAAAAATGAATTTATCATTATTCGAAAATTACATCATCACAATTTAAAATAGTCATTGTAAATCCAAAATAAAATTTTTACGTCTAAGAATACTAATATTTATTATGAATTATAATTATAATATAATTCACGTATTAAAACTACTTTTATAACAATAATTATATGAAAACAATATTCAGTGTATACTGCATAAACTATGTACATAAACTAGTTTGTTCATGTTCTTGTGTATTTTTACTCGGCTAAAAGTGAGATACAGGCTATAGCATTGTTATATGCTTCCTGTTAGTTTCTAATTATATCATTTTATCTTCTAACTCTTGTTTCCAACCACACAATAAAGAAAAGGGGAAAAAGGGTAAATGAGAAAAAAAAAAAAAAAGTAGTAGAAACCAAAGGGCAAAAATTATCGTAAGGTTCAGATTTCGACCATGATCAACCCTTCTCTTACTACTTTCTTTTTTAAGCCTTTCATCTGATATTCCACTTTCCATAGTATATGTACAAAATACATAAATTCTCTTATTTATAGAATTTCATGAACAAGAGTGTGATTGTGTGAATTAAACTTCTTTTATAGTAGGAGGGAGTTTGGTTCATAAATTATTTGTATATGGTCAAGGAGTGGTTAATATTAATAATGTTAATTAATTTTTATGTTTAGCAATGAGAGAAAAGGAAAGGAAAAGAGAAAAAGAAATTGTGGAGGATATAAGATGCAGTGAGGTATAGCTAACACAAGGCGTGAGAGAGTACAACAAAACAAGAAAATTACGCGCGAGCTGTCTATATATTATTGTTGATAAATAAAGTAATTAGGCAGACTAATTAATTGTCGATATTATTATTAGGAACTATAAAACGGACCACACTTTATGATTAAATTAATCTCACATCACTCATCACTCATCACTCATCCACCAGCTGTCTTTTCTTCCAAATAAATAATATCTTAAATGAATTTATATAGCCAAAATTGAGATGAAGAAAATGCAGAGAATAGAATACTGAGAAAGAACAGCAGAAACTCTCCAAAGTTGCAACCCAATCCAATCCCCTTTGAAAGCAAAAGGGTGGCTAGCTTTTGCTCCCCATGCCCCGCGATGATGGACACTTTGTCTAGCTAGATAGCACCCTTTTATCTACCACCCTAACTAGCTTCTTCATTTTCCCTCCCTCGTGTGAGAAACCCAACCTTGTAGCAACCTCTTCCTTTATCAATCATTAACATGGAATGGTACGGCCACAATGAAAATTGGTTCGTTTAATTTCTTCTTTTCGCAGCCGAGATAATAGATATATACATACATATCTACACATATACCACTTTTCATGCCATCTTTCGTTTTTACTTTACTTTATATCATATTCTCATTTTTCTCCCTTTCTTATAAGATCTTCTGTCAGTCTTTTATATCTCTCTTCTCTTCTCTTCTCTTCACTTCAACAACCCCCTCCTTCTAGAGGTTCTCTCTCTCTCTCTTTCTCGCCGGTGTTCAAGTTTCAAGCTTTTGTGTTTCTTTTTCATTTGGGTGTGCTTCTTTTTTGGCAATTCAGCAGCTTCATTAACTGAAACAACTGTCATGTGGTGTGTTTTCTAGGATCTGTCACTAGCACATAATCAGGAGGCGCATGTGAAAAGTGGTGTAGCTTCAGGGGCTAATTGAGGCTTCAGATCAAGAAACAAACAAGTTGAAAAGAAAAGAAGGTTTGGTACTGTGATTATTTGATTTGTTTTTTTTTTTGCCGTGACCCGTTTTTTGCATAGACTTTTGAGAAAGAAAGAAAGAGTAACGATATATATTGTTGTGTGTGCACATCATTGTGGCAGGTTTTTATCGTACGGAATTTTGTGTGACAGACATGGCGACGTACTTTCATGGTAGCACTTCAGAAATCCCTTCCTCCGCTGAAGGGTTGCAGACACTTTACCTTATGAATCCAAACTACGTACCGTACTCTGACGCGGCGCAACACCCAGCGCAAAACATGCTCCTCGTCAATCCCAATAACGCTAGTAACACTAGCCCCACTTCCGCCAACGCGCTCAACTTGGGTAACTTCACCCACGCGCCGCCACCTCCATCTCCCAACAACCACCGTGACCAACACCACCACCACCACCACCTGATTGGGCTTACCATTCCCTCATCAAACATCATCGGATCCAATACCGCCACCGGAGATCACGCTCACGCTCGCCCATCGTTCCTTGGACAGCATGAATTCTCCGGCTTTCCCGGCGGTGCTGCCGCTTCAACAACAGCCTCAACTTCTCGTTCTAACTACAACCTATGGGGTTCCATGTTTGATCAATCTGGTTCCAATATGGTGACAGCAACAAACACCCCGTCTGAAAATATGGGGTGTGTTGCTTCTGCTGTCACTGCATCGACCCAGATTGGTTTTCACAGGCCTAATCATTTGTCGCTGAGCCTCTCTTCACAACAAACGCCATACAGGTCTTTATCCGGGGATGTCCATGCTATATCTCCGGCGAGCCTCGGCGGCGATGATATGAGGGGTTTGCAGAACGGGGTTTCTAGCATGCATAGTGTTGTTTTGGGTTCCAAGTATTTGAAATCAACGCAAGAGCTTCTTGACGAAGTTGTGAATGTGGGGAAGGGAATCTCGAAAGGGGAAGAATCTATGGAAGGGGCTAAGAAAGAGAAGATGAAGGGGAATATTGAATCAACTTCTGGGGTTGGCGATGGTTCGAGCTGTGGAGGGGAGAATAATGATGGAGGGAAACAAGGAGGTGAACTCGGCACGGCGCAGAGACAAGAGCTTCAGATGAAGAAATCCAAGCTTGTGAGCATGCTCGATGAGGTATATGATATGTTTGTTTAGATAAATAAAAATGCATGCACGTATAGTAATGATTAACTTTCCACTTAATGATGCTTGGGGATTTGGTATTATTGATTTCCAAGAATTTATGATTTGTGACTCTACAAATGCATTGGTTTGATCTTGCGGAAAGTACTACTGTACTTGAGTGTGTTATCGCTTCCTTGCGGTGCGGGGTGGGTTGTGTTACGTTATGTCACACTTCTTCGTCAGTCCGAGAGCATGGTTGATTCAGTACTTGAATAAAATTTGTATGATTCAGCTTTTGACTGTGGGACTGAGGAAATAATAAAGAATGTGACATTGCAAGAGGGACTGTGAAATTGACAGGATTGTCACTCATTATTTGATCTTAGGAAAAAGAAAACTGGTAAGAAAAAAGTCACATTCGGTCTGATGAATGTCAGAGAATAATTTCGGTTTGGGCCCATCTGCGTCTGTTCCCAGTTTATATCTGAAACTCTGAACCCATTATTGATCACTTCCACTGTTTACATAATAATTTTTTTCCTTCATCAATCATCCCATTTCATATATTTTTTGTACTTAAAAATTGCATGAATACAAAAGGGTAAAGAGTAAAAGTAAAAAATGCACACATGCATGGGTCCAAATCAACAAACTATAGCGATTAGTATGATTAACAAGTGTTTTGTTGTGAGTTGTTTAGGTGGAGCAAAGGTACCGACAGTATCACCACCAAATGCAAATTGTGGTAACATCATTTGAGCAGGCTGCGGGTGTTGGAGCGGCAAAGTCTTACACAGCCCTTGCGTTAAGGACAATCTCAAAACAATTTCGGTGTCTGAAAGATGCTATCTCTTCGCAAATCAAGACAGCGAGCAAGACCTTGGGTGAAGATGATTGCTTAGGAGTTAAGGTAGAAAGTTCAAGGCTTAGGTATGTTGATCATCAGCTGAGACAACAACGTGCGTTGCAGCAGCTAGGAATGATCCAACACAATGCTTGGAGGCCCCAAAGAGGCTTGCCTGAACGTGCTGTTTCTGTTCTTCGGGCTTGGCTTTTTGAGCATTTTCTGCACCCGTAAGTATCCAACATTTTGTTTCTGGCAATGAAAACTTATACATGAACTAATTCCAAGTTCTCATATTTAACTTTTTTTTAAAAGTTTATTTTGTTTATATACAGATTGAATTTAAAGAGTATTTTACATTTTAGTTTTCTACTTTAAGTGTCTATAAAGAATTATATAAACAAAATAATAATATTGCAGATCACTAATAAACTTTCATAAATATCCCTGCAAGATACAAGACTTTAAATTATATTAATTACTTCTGTTTTTTCTTACTGAATCTTGTATTGTTGCAGCTATCCTAAGGACTCCGACAAGGTTATGCTTGCAAAACAAACAGGGCTTACTCGGAGCCAGGTACATTTTCCTTCCCTATATATATAGTAATTCTTTATTTATCGAAGAAGAAATAGATGTAGATAAAAAGAAAAAAGGTCAGTGTTATTTGATGGAGGTAAAAAAAAGAGAGAAAATAGAAATAAAATAAAAAACGTGATACCATGAATTATTTTTGCTTTATTTATATATTATATTTTTTATATTTTCTTAATTCAATCACTTTTATTTTCTCTTTACTTTTTAGCTATTTTATTCACAGTTTCTATATCCATTCAATAGTTTCTTCTTTCCTTTCTTACCAAATGGACACCACCATATGCTACATTTTCACTTCAATGTGGAAGTCCATTTTCAAATGGATCTCATTGAGAAAAGATTTTTGTGAGTGAGATCAGTCTGCAATGGCTATATATGGAAGGTTTATGACATTATACAAGTTTATAATAACGCAGGTGTCTAACTGGTTTATAAATGCCCGAGTTCGGCTATGGAAGCCAATGGTTGAAGAAATGTACTTGGAAGAGGTGAAGCAAGAACCGAACAATGGCTCCGAGGACAACAACACAACTAGATCAAAAGAAAGTAACAAAGAGTTATGGTCAGAAGCTAATGCTGCTACACATGAATCTGGTGGCTTGAGACTTAATCCAATTCATGTTCTCCAATCAAAGGCAGAAAGTTTCAACAATAACCAAACCACTTCCCCAACAGAAATCTCCAATTCTAATTCACTCTCAACATCTCCAATGGGAGGAGGAGGAGGAGGAGGGTCTCTCCAATCTGGTTTCCATCTTGGGGATATGCAAAGTCCAAACAAGCCAAGAAGCACTTCTGAAATGCAAAACTCTCCGGGTAGCATTCTTTCAGTGGACATGGAAATGAAGCCTCATGGAGAGACAAACACTACTAGAGAAGGAACCAGCACAAAGTTTGGCATTGAAAGTGGGGGTTTTGGAGCATTTCCCATGGAAGACATTGGAAGGTTCCATCATGTCACTGAACAACTGGCTCCAAGGTTTCATGGAAACGGAGTTTCTCTCACTCTTGGCCTTCCACACAGTGACAATCTCACTCTCTCGGCAACTCAGCATGGATTCCTCTCACCGAACATGCAGTTGGGAATGAGAACCACCAATGAAAATGAGTTTTGTGGTGCCATCAACACCCCACCTTCTTCTCATTCAGCCACCAGTTATGACAACATCGACATCCAAAATCGAAAGAGGTTCGCTGCACAGTTGTTGCGGGATTTCGTGGCCTGAGAATGGATCATTGACTAGCTAGCTAGCTAGGATAATTAATGAGATACCCCAGAAAGGATGTGAAGAATTTTCTTTTTCTGATGTTGCAATCCACACACACAACACAATGCAGTTCAGAGTGTTTTCTCACTACACACTAACTTAGCAGAAGAAGATTAGCAAGGAAAAAGAAAAAACAAACAAAATGGAGAAGCATATATGAACGCTTGTTCTAACTTCCTGGCATGGGAGGGAAAATAAATTGCTCCAATGTATAAAGGTGGAAACTGCTCTAAGATTATATATGAACTTGCAGTGGTTCAGTTTTTCATGCATGTTCTGATATGAAATAGTTTAATTGAATTATTCAAGTTGAGTTGGGGAAGGTATATTGTTGTATATGGTATTGGAAAGTAGCTAGGTTCATACAAGGAATTTGATGATTTGTTTGGATGGTTATATATATATATATATTGGATTTTGTGTTATGTTTTACTTTTGTGAGATTAATTATTTCTGCATGTAGTTTTTGTTTCATATTATGGTTACTACGTGATACGTAGATAGGGTGCATGAAACGCACATGGATGTACATAAATTTTGGATGCTTTATATCATATGCATGGGATTAGGATCAATTATTATGGTGCTTACTTTTGATAACATCATAGTGTATGTCTGCAGAAATACATTTTCAGATGAGGCTAAGCTTTTGAAAAACATTTTTGAGATAACATTTGTTGTCCGTTCAATTTTTGAAAGCGTTTTTAACATGTATACGTACAAAAAAAAGATAAAAATTACATGAGATATAAAAGTAAATGTGATTTTAAATTCAGTATGGTATATACCACAACACGAAAAATGTTTACACATGATCTTTAAAGAGTAAGGATGTATAGACATGGAAAATCTAAATAATTGTGATAATTTTAAAGTAAAAGGTATTTTATACTATTCAGTTATATAAATTTAACTGTGTTATCACTGCCTTTTATTTTGTTAAAAATATGGTTATAATATAATAGAGGAATACCTAAACTTCAATGTGAAAATGGAAAGTAATTTATGTTTGCTTTCTAAGTCTCAAGGTGTAACTTCCCTTAATTAAGGTATTGATTTGATGTGGTATAAATGAAACAAATAAATGTTAATAAATCTTTATGTACTCTGGATGAGAATTATTATTTTTCTCAATTTGGTTCAGTTAAGATTGATTGTGACAGAGTTCAAGGAATATTCACCTAATATTTTATTTATGTATTTCTGAATCACACAAGAGTTATTTACCTAGCAAATAAAATGAAGCCGAGAATTATTTATCCAGGTTCCTCACTTTTCTATACAATTTTTAGACAGTGTGAAGTATGAATTGAGCTCATATAAATCAAAATTAAAACGCAAATTTTGATATTTTTACTTTTTTCTCTTCATTAGCTGATCTTAAATTAATAATTTTAAGATGAAATTAATATATTATACTAGACTAGTTTTAATGTCTAATCTTTCTAGAAAGTAACTAAAGTTTATTCTCCACACGTATAAGATAGTGTAGGTAAGTCTTTCTTGTATTGTACTATTCGGATACGTAACAATTATAAATTATACCTTTTGTACTGTAAAGAGAATCGATTACCTAAACCAATATATAATTATACAATCTGGACGTGTAAGCCGATCAAGAGGTTACTGGTTTACGCTAGGCTGATTGGATACCAGACGACATACTTTGTCAACACACACATATTGCCAAATTGAATAGACATAATCACCAGACATGTGACTATCACTAAATCACCAACTAGAGAGCTACACTGGGCTGGAGGCCCATTCACTCGAGGGTCCATCCAAATACTATAAAAAGAGAGGTGATCCGAAGGAATCATGTACTGTTACTCTATCCAATTTTACCCTGCATTACTCGAACTCATATTGACTTGACCGTCAAAGTGCATGCAGGATCTCCACCCGAGATTGTGAGCGACTAAAGACTTAAAGGACAAGTAAGGTAATCAAATCAACTGAGAAGACCAAGCTGGGAGGAACCAATGATACATAAAGGGCGACCGAAGACATCGTTGTTTGTTAGAGCTAACCGGTCTCTTGCAAGAACATCTTCCTTAATCACTAATAATATTGTCCCCTGTCTCTATTCTCATAAAAAAAGTGTTAGAAGTATTGGATGTGATAACGGAATTGGGAACCGAGACTCTCCGACTCATATTAAGATCCATCACTATTCATGACTTACCTTAAATAAAAAGAATGGTGATCTAGGCATTGTTAACTTTTATATATCAATATGTCTTTATATGTGCATCAATTGGGAGTGAGAAATGTAAATAATTCAACAAGTATTCTGAACATAAAGTAGTAACAAGTAAACATGACTCTTTAACTTCACTGTAAGAAAAAAAATACAATGAGATGTTGAATTGTTTTAATTAAAACTTTTTCACAAATGTCATGCTCTAAGGATAAAAGTGTTGATGATTCTTTTAAATAATTTATCTCTACTATTGGATCTAGTTTTTTGCCATCATCATGTTTCATACAACTACAAGATACAAAAATTTACTTGAAATGTCACTTTTAACTCCATCCAAATAGTTTTTTAATTATATCTCCAAACAAACAATCCAATTGTTTTAACAAAAAGATTTGATTTTTTTAACAAAATATCTTTAATAACACATAAATTATAAATTAAAGGCTGGGATAATATAAACATTAATTCTATGGTAATGAAGAAATCTACCGTAACCATAGTATTCTAACAACAACTGGAAGGAGATCCTTCAATGGCTAATTGTTGTGTGGGTCCTCCTCAAGTTAGGCCCAACAACATTATATTTTAAAATAATATAATGTTGAGACAGCCCAACAGGTTTTAAGGGAATACCCTAAAGTGACTCAGTAAGTTTTTACACTCCACACAAGAAAAGAGAGCAGAAACAGATTCTGCCGTCTTTGCCTATTAGAGTTACTGATTATTTTGAGCAGTTGTTTGAGTACTCATTTGTGCTCTGTTTTTGGTGAAACTTCATCCTCTTGCTCCTTTTACCACTGGCATCAATCTGGTATTTTTATAATTTTATTTCTCTCACTGTTTGAACACGCTCTATTCCTCTGTTGAGCCTTTTTCACTATTTATTTATTAGTAGAATTAAGATTACTTTTCAAGAGTGCTTCTCTATACTCTGTACTCTTTGATATTATAGTGGAGATTTTTCTGGACTAGGTCCCGTGGTTTTTGTCCCTCTCATTGGGGGTTTCCACGTTAAAAGTTTGGTGTGCTCTTCTTTCTTGCATATTATTTATTTTTAGACTCTCTGAATTTTTGGATTGTCGTAGATTAAGCTTCTCTTGGTTCTTTCAAGTGGGAAAGGTTTTATTTCTCAAACATATTTTTGAGTAATTATTCCGCTGCGTAACTGTGCATAACTGTGCCTTTCCCATCAAGTGGCATCAGAGCTAATTTATTTATTTTTCTGGGAATTTACTTGACTAAATGATGGAGCCTAATTACGGTAAAATGATTAGTTTGAACGAAACTAATTATCATAAATGGAGAGAAAAAATGAAGGATTTGTTATTGGTTAAAAGATTACATTTACCTGTGTTTACTACTCAAAAACCTGAGAACAAGTCTGATGAAGACTAGGCTTTTGAGCATGAGATGGTTTATGGCTATATTTGTCAATGGGTAAATGATAATGTCTTAAATCATATTGCTAATGACACACATGCGAAGACCTTGTGGGACAAGCTTGAAACTTTGTATGCTTCAAAATCAAGGAACAACAAATTATTTTTATTGAAACAGGCTATGAATTTGAGGTACAAAGAAGGTACGTCTATTTCTGATTATTTAAGTGAATTTCAAGGTTGCTTTGATCAATTGTCTTCTATGGGTGTTAAATTTGAAGATGAAATTTTGGGACTTTGGTTGCTTAATGCTCTTCCTGATTCATGGGAGAATCTTCGTGTTACTTTAACTAACTTTGCTCCTAGTGGTGTTGTGACTATGGATTTTGTAAAAACTACTATTTTGAATGAAGAAGTCAGACGTCAAACTCAACAAGCTTCCTCTTCACAAGCAGAAGTTTTGGTTACTGAAAACAGGGGGAGAGGTCGAGACAAAAATCAAGATGGAGGTCATAGAAGTAAAAGCAAGCACTGAAGCAAATCAAAGTCTAAGCGAAAAACCTTTGAGTGCAACTATTGTGGCAAGAAAGGTCATCTTCAGAAATATTGTTATAAGTTGAAAACTGACAACAAAGACAAGCAAGAGAAGAATAATGATGAGAATGGTAATCGTGTTGCTACCACTACTGGAAATGATCTTGTGATTGTTTATAATGAAAATCTGATTAATGTTGCCTGTGATGATTCTAGCTGGGTTGTTGATAGTGGTGCCAGTTTTCATGTTACTTCCAGGAAGGATTTTTTCTCATCTTATACTCCAGGGGATTTTGGTGTGTTGAAGATGGGTAACAATGATACTTCAAAAGTAGTTGGCATTGGTACTGATTGTTTGAAAACCAGCAACGGGACAAAGCTCATTTTGAAAAATGTCAGGCACGCACCAGACATCTGTTTGCATTTGATCTCTGCTAGTGTTCTTGATGATGATGGTTATTTTAATACCTTTGGTGGTGCACAATGGAAGCTCACTAAGTGTTCTTTGGTTGTGGCCCGTGGTATAAAATTTTTTGGTTTGTATTGGTTGAAAGCTTCTATTTTATTTAATGCTGTAAATGTTGTTGATTGTGATAACTCATCTGATTTATGACATAAGAGGCTTAGCCACATTAGTAAAAAGGGGCTGAATTGTCTAGCTGAGAGGAATTTACTCCCAGGTTTGAAAGGAGCCAAATTAGAAAATTGTGCTCATTGTTTGGCTGGGAAACAACACAGAGTCTCCTTCAAGAGCCATCCTCCTTCTAGAAAATTAGAGGTACTTGAGTTGGTGCATTCAGATCTTTGTGGTCCGATGAGGACCAAGACTTTTGGTGGTGGAATTTACTTTGTCACTTTTATTGATGACCATTCTAGAAAACTTTGGGTTTATGTTTTGAAAACCAAGGACCGGGTGCTTGGTGTATTTAAACAATTTCAAGCTTCAGTTGAAAGAGAAACTGGAAAGAAGCTAAAATGTGTTCACACTGAGTAATTATTCCGCTGCGTAACTGTGCATAACTGTGCCTTTCCCATCACTAATAGGTATACCAGTTCTTGTTCTCCCACTTTCCTTTGAACTATGTTGAATATGACATGAGGAAAGATCTTTCAAAGACGGGGAAAGGTGCATGAGATGTTCAAATCACGTAGGCCTAACTAAAGAGGTTACAAGTTTGGATTTGTCAGGTTTACAGAGGTAACAAATGTATTAGAGTTGGAAAAGCAACTTGATAAGATAAGGATAGGGGATACCAAGATTCATGTCAATTTTCCAAGGTATCAAAGGAAGGAGGAACGAGTATTTAAAGATGAATCGGCACATAACACTCATTACAAGCCTAACCAAAAAGTCAAGGTGTGGAGGAGAAAGGAACAAGGAAAGACATATGCCCAGACAACCATCCAATAGAGTACAAAAGCAAAAAAGAATTGGAAGATGGATGGAGGCAGATATCGGTGAAGGAAGCAAAACCAAAATGGCTTAGGAAAAGCTACGTGGGAACAATACAAGACTACAAACGATTAGATGCGCTGAAAAAAAAAAAAAACTTCTTCCTCACCGGGCTTGGGTTTATCTTAATTTGCTACTTAGGGGACAATTATGTGCTCTTAACAGGGGTGAAAATATGGATATGTCAAAGGTAATTAGTGAGAACAATGAATGGTTAACCTCAGTGCTTGATACATTAAAGCCATGGGTAAATATACATGCCTAGGAAACAGAGTGGTCGGGATGATATGTAGGGAGTTCCAATATCTTTGTGGAGTGAAGAATGTTGTTGAAAAATAGTTGCGACGGTGGGAATTGTCATTGAGGTCGATGAAGCACCAACTAATTGGGAAATGTTAGACTATGGGAGGTTGAAGGTATGAATTTCGATTGGCTTTGAAGCAAGAATGATCCAGAAGATTGAGATAAATGAGAATATTTTGTATGTTGCCCTAAAAGAAAAACTACAGTCAAGCATGCCTTCTCACTACAAAGCGTGGGGAAGGAGATGCTATGTGAGCGACTCTGTTTCGAAGACATCAAGGAAGGATTCCTAGGTTCTATCGGAGTCAGAAAATTTGAAATTGGGTGGATCTATTGGCACATATGCGTGAGAGACAGAACTGGAAGACGCCAATATCGCAACAGAGAGTAGGCTCAGTGGTGTTAGTACAATGGGACCAAACAAATCCTCAACATAATCATACAATTTGGCGGGCAAACGTGAAAATGGAAAGGTTAGTTATGCACTACAAGAAAAAGTTAAATTCTCGACGGAATTTTATCGATGGAACTTTATCCGTCGATAAAATATCATTATTGACGATTTTATCAACGGATATCAATGGATTTATCAACAGATTTACCCTAAATCCATCGGTAATTACTGATGGATTTAGAAATTCGTCGGTAATTATCTACAGACTCAAAAATCCTTCGGTAAATTTACATAAAATCAATTTACCGACAGATTTTAGGTGTTTCTAATGGATTTGTCTCGTCGGTAATTTTTATTTTTTTTATAGTGATGGGACATGTACGTTCAGAGAGAAACATGTTCAATTTTTCACCAAAGAGGCAAAATGCCAAAATATAAACGTTAAAGATGTTCTTTTGTCATCTACCAACAACTATTGTATACAGCAAATATTATGTCTAAGAAGACGAATTCTTCCTCCGCCCCCATATCCTCTTCCTGCACCTCTATAGTTATTGTTAAAGACAACTATGTCCTTAACTAAAAAGTGCAAAGACAAAAATACCCTCCATCTTCTTTACCCTTATATTCAGTTCATAGCTTGTCTGTTTCGTTCCTTTCTTCTAAATCTTCAATTAAACCTTCAAACAAGCCGTAGGTAACCAATTTTTTATGTTTATTAGCAATTAGTAAGTGATATTATTGATTAGAGTAGTTGATTTGGTGTTTTGGAGACTGCGATGGTGAACAGGGAGTTTTTTCGATCTAGCAGCATGACAACCAGATGAACTTTATCGGATTCTCATTTTGTTTTGGAAATGACAACCGGACGGCAACCCCATCCAGTTCACATTTGGAAAAAAATGTAAACCAGATGAGCATGCCATCCGGTTGTCATTTGCAAAACAAAATGACAACCGGATGACATGCTCATCCAGTTCACATTTTTTCAATTTTTTTAAATTAACAGTGTGACAGATATGTTTAGAAAAATGTAACTTTGTCCACTATTAAACTGTTCACCTTCTTCTGTATCTATTTTTTAAAAAAACTTAATGCAATTAAATTATGACTTTGTTGTATGTGTTGTCACCTATCACCATCCAATTAAAATTAATAAGAAATGAAGAGTCTCTTTTTTTGTTGTATGTTTACTTCTAGTTCCAATTTCCAACCCCATTTTAAATGAAGAGTTTCTTCTGCTCAAGAAGAGTTTATTTGTTTTGCATGTTCATTCTTTCTTACTAGGTTTCATTTCAAATTCAATTAAAATAAAATTAAATTAATTTAATTAAGGCAAATGAAGAGCCAAAGAAGAGTCTCCTCTGTTTATCAAGAGTCCTTATTTTCTACGTTCACTCTTCCTAATTAGGTTTCATTTCAAATTAAAGTAAAATAAAATAAAATTAATTTAATTAAGGCCAAGAGCCAAAGAATATAATCTTCTTAGATACTTTCCTCTAAACATATCTGTAACAGCATCCCAACAATTCATAAAAAAATTAAAAAAATGATATTTGAGAACCGAACAGGATGGTGTCCGGTTCACAACTTACACACCGGATGACACCTTCTCTAATTCATCTGGTTTTCATTTTTTTTTAATTTAAGAACCAGATAACCAGTTATCCGATTCTCAAATTTAAAAAAATGAGAACCGGATAACTGACTGTCCAATTCTCAAATTGAAAAAAATAACAACCACATTATGGGCCGACCGGTTTTCAAATTGTAAAAAAAGTTGGAACTTTTTAATAAAACAAAGATAGTTTAATAATTTCTACAAAAGTGATTCTTAGAATTAAAATTTATTGTGAAAGTGCATGAAGAGGGTATGGAGTAGAGGAAGAATTCGTCCTCGAAGAAAATCTCAACTCATAACCAGAACATGTATTTTAGAGCTCCAGCATGATTAGTTTTTCTAATTTCTTTGGCCGAATTGCGATAGATCTCATTTTAATATAATAAATAATTCCAGTTTTAATATTAAATTTTCAGTTTATTAATTTTATTTGAATTTTATTTATAACTAATATAATTAAATATGTATTTAATTTTTAATAATTGTTAAGTGTATTTATTGAAAAGAAAAATTAATGAAGTTAGTATGAAATTAATCTTGAAAGAGACACTAAAAAATTTTAATTTATAAAAAATAATAGATGAAAAACTTCTTTTAAAATTAATTATATATTCATTAACTTATAATATAAATATACATAAGAATTAATAATCAATTACTTCAATTATTAATAAAAGTTTTTAATAAAATTAAATTTTTTATAAAAACTTTAATTTTTTTTATTATACTAAAAAATTATATAAGTACTTACCAACTAATTATCTATAACTTTTTATCATAATTTTAATAATTTTCTGAATTACTCATGCTGGTTATTTTATAATGTGACTTCAAGTGAAATTTCTTTTTAATCTAATGTAAAAAAATAAAAATGTACAACATTTTAGTTATTTTAAATTTAAATAAATTTCAAACAATAAAATATTTTTTTTATCTATTTTTCCTTTTTTCCCTAGTCCAGAGTTGCAGAGCCGAAGGTGTATTGATTTTGCGGGTTCGGTTAGACGAGTGTGGAGAAATCTGAATCCCAATGGAGAAAGAGAAAGGAACTGAAAATTGGAGCGAAAAGGTGGAAGACCTAGTAGACGCCGGCGACGTGGAATCCGCAATCTCACTCCTCGAATCGGTCGTCGAAACCCTAAACCCTTCCGATTCTGCTTCGCAACTTCCGTTGGCTTCTGCTCTCTCCGACTTGGCCGACCTTTACTCTTCCAAAGGCTTCTCTCTCAAAGCCGATCACCTTCAATCTCGCGCTTCTGTCCTCAAACAACTTCATCATTCCAATTCCCAGTACCTCTCTCTCTCTCTCATCTGTTACCATTGTTTCATAATTTCCTTTCCTTTTCTAGTCACGAATTTGTTGATTTTCAATTCCTTTAGCGACGAGCAAGTTCCGAAAGAGTCCAACGAGGACGGACTCGTTAAACCGACCGCTTCTGATGGAAGCGTTGAAAAGCGTGAGGAGGTTACTGCTCAGACCTCCGCCGCTGGCGGTTCTTCCGATGAAGGTACGAGGTGTTTTTCTTACTGGCTCAGATTACACATTGACTTGGCCTTTGATTGTGTATTTAAGTAGAGACAATACCTAAGAGCTAGCTTTTGGAGTTAAATTAAGTAAAAACTTAAATTCTACAGGATCAGATTATCCAGCTATTACTAATGACCTATCCTACATCCTTGAAATGGAGTGTGCTGAAAATTTCATATTAACTAGTAATATGGATAAAAAACAACAACGTATAGAATCTTATAACTCTTGTTTCATGAGATTACTTTTGAATTTAAATTAGGTCCAAATCCAAATTCTCATAATTATTTCAAAAGTCCGATTGATATGTGTTTCCTTTGAGTTTGAATATTAGAGGGAAAAATTTTGTGCGGGATTGTTGGAACAAAATATAAGAAACCCAACCTAATTAGTGAAACAATTCTCAAAGTACTCCTCATTTTATTGAGTGTATTTCGAATGTTTTGTGTCTTCTGTGTGAAATAAAGAAAGGAAAGTTAATGATAGAAAGTGGTGCGAGTGTCTGAATAGTTATTGGAAGTAATGATTGAAAGTCGTCATCTCTAATTATTGTGAATTGTTATTACAGATTGGGAAGCAATAGTTGATCGTGAACCTGATGAGTTACTTCCTACGGTATCCTCGTCAGATAGTGCACCTGGGAAATCAAATCTTAAATTGGAGAATGCCAAAAGTGGAACCCCAAAAAGGCGTGGAAGAGGAACATTCTCTTATGAGAAAAAAGAGCTTTATAGTGATCAGTTACTTGATAGCTCGGTCGTTGATGTTGAGCAGGCAGAGACTCGAAGTAATTCAGAAGATAATAGAGATGTACAAAGCAGTAAGTGATACGGCATGGTATTTCAATCTTTGAGGAAAAAACCAGTTATATGGGTATTTTGTGCCGCAACAACTATTTTGCATATGCAATGGTTTGTAGTGTGCTTGTTGGTTCTGATTGCTACACCAGATCACGATTTTTATTTTTCTGGAGTTTGTATGCTCTTTCAAGATGTAATCTATCCTTCTGCTGGGTTCAGTCTTTACAAGATATTGTATTAAAACTATTGGGTTATGACTATTGGTTCGTCATTTCAGCAAAATACGGTACAAGCCATGTTATTGTTCTGGCTGATTTTTCACCAAGTACTAGAACAACAGAGCTGGAGAAGCTTTTTGATGACTTCAAAGACCGTGGATTTGTGATTCGTTGGGTTAATGATACGGTTGCACTTGCAGTATTCCGAACACCTTCCGTTGGTAATTGCAAAGTTACCTGATTTATTATTGTTTTTCTTATGCAATACTTATCCTGATATTTACATAAATCAGGGTGTTTTTCTGAATGCATTATTCTGAACTAAGGTTGCATGTAGCTAAGTTGAGTTTTAGATAGAATAACCATTGAAATTGAGGGACTGATGATACATGTATCTTTATGAAAATGAACACTAATATTTGGTTGTTTGTGTAAATAACTTTGTTAATGATGAAATCTGAAATTTGCAATGATCTGACTGGCCTGGGAGTTGAAGATTTGCATTATTTAAATGATCCTACCATCATTCAAAAGAAAGACATTTTGAACTTTCTCCTTGACTTCGCATATTGAAAAACATAGTATGGTTGTGGGGTCATGTAACAGTTATTCAAGATAGCTTACAGACTATCATGCTACTCACTTCTGTAAAAGTGTATCATATGATATAGGCACTGTATATTAAGAAGAGTGTGTTCCTAGCACTCCTCTTACCCTTAATTAAAAGGGTGCTCCCTTGAGCGACACCTCTATCAGCGCTGATCACCAACAAATAGAAGCTAGGCATGTCATATTGTTATGACCTTTTTCCTTTCTTCTTCGAGGGAGCTGGCTGGATTGTTTTAAGCTAATGATTTCTACATTATTTTTTCAAAAAAAAAAAACGAGTCCCTGTGATTTACTCTTAATACTGCATCAATTTGGGTAGATTGTTTTTCCATCTCTACTCTTTAATTTGATTAGTTGGCCATTCAATATCATTCATTTACAATGCAGCACTTGAAGCTCTAAACAGTGTTCGTTGTTCATTCACCACGAGGATACTTGATGAAGATGATACTCTCCTTACTTCAATTAAAGCAAGAGGTACGTTACTTAACTGTTTTCCTTTCAGGGTGGTTTACCAATATATAAAGGCAATATCCATCTTTCATGTACACATTTTCTTTGACGTCTTTGTTCCTAAATTTTACTGCACAAGAACATTATGTATACTATTTAAAGGATAAAATAGGAAACGTGAACACAAAATAAACGGCTACACAGTAACTCTTAAAAATGATTATCTGCTAATTTTTTTACCAAAAAATGACAAATGGTTACAATTGAGTGTAACCACTATGCACTCAAGTAAATTTTACAATGAAAGAAAAATAATAAAATAAAAATGTGAACACAGGCGCTAAAATTATGTTTCTGCCAGTTTACACTAAAATTCTCTTTGTGGTGCATTTACTTTTAAAATTGAAATGCTGGGAACCTGATGATAATACTCATGTTGAAAAGCTAAGCTTTTATGAATTCATAATATTATAGTGTGGTTTGCCGATATTACGTGATTTCTTGTGTATGGTAGTATATAGTTGGTTTGGTTCTTGCATTCATCTTTTTTCAACCCGATGACCTGCTAAACTATTTTTTAACTTGTAGATTAATGCATTTTTAGACTTTAGTCTTTTCTTCCTTTTTCATTTATTTTGATCTATTTAGTGATTTCATGCGTATTAATTTAAACATGTTTATTATATAACTTTCTTTTATCATATTTTGGATAAAGAAACTAATGTTTATTGTTCATTCAGACCTGGAACCACCACGACAACGGCCAAAAACTTCAGCCCAAGCAGCGCAGAGGCTGATTGCTCATGGCATGGGCTTAAAATTGTCCTCCACAAGCGGTGGGTCCCGAGAGTATAGGAAGCAAGAAAATGCTAGGAGGGAACGTATTGTTACCAGGCAAAAATTGAGAGACGAGGCTTGGGGAGAAGATTAATATCTTACCATTTTACTCTGCTCTTTAATTGTTGTAGTCAAATTTCCCAAAGTCCTGTTCAAGGAATTTCCTATTCACGTCCCTTTCTTTTACTATCTACACCCTCTAAATACTCAACCCAATCATTTATTTCATTTTATTGTAGAAATCAAATCACTATTACTTACATATATAAAAATCAGTTTATTAAGTTTTTACATAAAAAATAAATAAATTAAGAATCCATGCGCATCCAAAATCTAAATTATATTTAATCTATAAAATCATAAATAATTCCATAACCCCAAGAATTCAACAAACCTTGTATGATTAAGAACTGTTGCTAAGTATTTATACAATCAATCATGTATAAAGGATAATTTGTGCCCTCAACAAAAATCCTTTATTTTTTTTATTGGACCAGCTTCTTTATTCTTGATTGAGAGAAGAAAAAATGCGTTGTTTTTAATATATTTGAAATTACAACCAGCTAGTTGAAATATATATTCGTCAATTAAAATTTCCATAACTCTGATTTGACAATCCACTCGTTAAAGTCCATTTACACATACATATACGTGTGTGTGTATATATATATATATATATATATAAGAAAAAATAAATGAATAAGAAAAGCCAAGTCCATTAAGCGCAATAACCAACATAACTATTAAATAATAATAATGCTCACATTTAAAACACAAGAAAAGTGGAACTCCTAATGCGTTTTCCTCTTCTTATCCCCTTTTTCCCTTTGTATTGTAATGGTTTGCTGTGGGCTTTTCTTTCAACTTTAAACAAGAAAAATAAATCATAGGACTTACCCCTCGCTAAAATAAATGCCTTATACTACTGAATCTATCACGCCAAAAATTTTCAAATGGAATGAACCTTTAACACAATTTCAGCAAGTCAAACTTTAAATTAGTCTCATTATTAAGAACAAGACATTTATTAATTTGTCCATTATTTTTACACAATGTCATTAAAAACATAAGATGAGTCAAATGTATAATCTTTTATGAAACAAATAATTAACAAATTAATTTTTCAATTTCTTGAATCAAAATGCTAGATTTATATAATAGTCTTAAGCCTTAATTATATTTTATTATCTCATAAATCTTAGTATTTTTAATCAAGTTTTTATTAAAAAAATATTCTATTGAGTACATTTTTATAGCTTTTAATCAAGTTCTAGTTGATTAATTTTGTTGATAAGTGGATTTATGTGGTTCCATGAAAAAAAAACATAATTAAATTTTAAGTTTTTTCTAAATTTAGATATTTTTAATTAAATACTTATTAAACACAACATCACAAATTTGAACAATAAAAATAAATAAAGTCATAGAATATTAATTATCTTTATTAACTATCATTTTTTATGTCTTCTTATAATTTGTTTGATTTTTGTTTTAGTATTTAATTTAAAAAAATAAAATGATGTCATTTTTTATAAAGAAAAATATGATTCTTTTTTTTTACTCAAGTTACAAAATCAAACAATCATATATCATTTCATTTGATGTCAAAATCAAATGACAAGAATTCAATAAAAAAATATAAAAATTTTGATTTTTTTAAGAATAATCTTTTCAATAAAAACTTATTTTAAAATATCTGAATTTACAAAGAATTTAAAGTTTAATTACATCATTTTTTATTTTACATATGAAAAGACATAAACAATAATAATGCAAGATAATAATTATTTCAATCATGTTAACGACAAATGAGATAGACGCAATTAAAAATATAAAAATTTTAAATATTTAATAAAATAACTTTTTAATAAAAATCAGTTAAAAATATTTAATTTTACTATAAAATCAAAATTTAATTAAGCTTACTCTTAACAAGAACAATTCAAAAGTTTATTATATGCTATTAAAATATAATGTTTGAATGGTTTATTGAATTATTTCTGCCTAGGCCGCCCAAAGTCTGCCATTGTTAATAGTTTCCATTCCCTTTTCTATTTCTAACAACCATCACAGTAAGCATGCATGCATGTCTTTCATGTGCTTATTCTCTTCTGCCATTTTTTCTCTGAATTTTTCTCTTCAAAACATATCTGACTTTTTCTCTTCACAACATGGATGACTTTGTCGTTAATTAAATGAAGTCCCATGACTAAGATTTGACACTCACTCGTCTATATGCAAAAAGCCAAGCAACCCCATTTCTTTGTATTTCTTTTAATCATATATTAACCTAAATCAGTAATAGAGAAAACCAAATCAACATCATCTTCTTAATTACAAAATTACAAGTGTCATATGTGCATAAGAAATTATCATCTCAAAATTATGCATCAATCACTTTTAGTCTAAGGAGATCAAATAAATAATTATAATTAATTTTTAATTTTTCTGTTTATTTTATTCTTTCATTGCAACATATGTCTGACTTGGTAATGAGAAATTGTTCCATAAAGGCAGCCTAACCTGAATTGATTAATACATCCGAACAGGCCCACCTATTAATTAATGGGACCTAAAACAAGTTTTAGACACAAATGACTATTTTAAATGAGATAATTGAAAAAAATAAAAAAAAAATATAGTTTTATCCTCTGATTTAAAAAATAATAATCCCTTAAACTTTTCAAAATACATTTTTAGTTTCTAAACACTGGATTTTAAATTCCAAAATAATTTTTAGAAATGATTTTAGTTTCTAAATAGTAAATTTAAGTACAAGCTTATTTTTAAATTTGAGAAACCAAAAATTATTTTAAGAGTAACGAAGATTTAATTCTTTTTGTGGGTCCTCAATGCAAATGGTGTCTATCATTGTCAAGCCCACACCCCACAGATGAAGCCCACATGATGTGGACTCACATGTCGTGTTTATCCCAATTTCTAACGTTAGTTTTCTTCGGCTACCACGTGTTACTTAGTTCTATCTCTCATATAATATGTTATTCAAAGGTGATTTTTCACACCCTTCTGAGATTAGCATCTAGAAAAAGAAAGAAAAAAATTGAGACACAATAATGAGTAGTGTGATGTGGCGAAGAAAAAAAGTAAAAAATTGAGTGTTAAAAGAATGTAAGATAAGAAATGAGATGGGAGAAAAATTCAAAGTTGGATAATATTGTATATAGCACCGATTAACTCTCACTTTGTTAATTTCGTTTCTCTAAACCGACATTGCAGGCATTGTTGTCACACTCAATGGGTTGAATTCAAACCAAATCTCAATTTGAAACCTACAAAGTTTAAACTTACACTGGATCAAATATGCTTAATTGGGTCAAAAGTGTATTTCCTGTTCGTAATCTCTATTTTAGAAAGCAAGCTAAGAAATTCATTGCATGGATTAAATTTTTTTGGAAGTTATTTGATGTTGATAAGTTGATTTCTCACTACCCATGTAAAATAGTCTAGTAGAAAAGAATGTGTAGAACACTTTATGCTTTGTCCAATCACAAAATTACACAAATTTGTTAATTTAAAAAAAATAAAAACAAATTAAATACATAAAAATGAAGTCTTAAATTATATTTTAAAATTTTTTGAAAATTTTACAAAAATAGACGCAATTTAGAATGTGTAAAACACTTTATGCTTTGTCCAATCACAAAATCACACAACTTTGTTAATTTTAAAAATAAAAATGAATTAAATAGATAAAAATGAAGTCTTAAATTATATTTTAAAATTTTTGAAAATTTTACAAAAATAGACGCAATTCTTTTTATTCTAATAGACAATCTATTAAAAACTTTTCTAAAACTTAGTATGTAAAACTTCGAACAATTTTAGCAACATACAATTTTAATTTGAGCTTAAAAAAAAAGAAGAAAAAGAAAGATTTATACTAAAAAATTATATACTAGTTTTTTTGTAAAAGTATAGTACCCCACTGATAAGAATGTTGCAAAATTATAACAGAATATTATTTAAATTTAACTACTCATGACTAATAACTTGAGTATTATTTGACTAACAACTTAAAATATTGTTTGGGGAATGTAGTCATTCTCAACTAAATAACTTAAATATTATTTGAAAAGTAATTATTTCTAATTAAGACTTAAGTATTTTTTGAATCCAGCAACTCTCAAGTAAAAGGGTTTTATAAAGAAATGATGATCTAAACAATTAGAGTTTTATTCACTAGAAGAGGATGATAATGTCTTTCGACAGATACAAGATTTATATACTCTTCTAACTTGTCAAGAAACACAGACAATATTCTTATAGAACCTAGGACACAAAATGTATTAAAGCTTAACTGTTAAAACTAGGTTTAATACATGCTTCTTAAATCTTGTAGAACCTAGGATACAACATTTTTTATAGTTCTTCTTATCTTTCTTTAACATGAGGTTGCTTTATATAAATAATTAAACAAGCTAGTTGTTGAAAAAACTGTACCTATTGAAGAAGGTCTACTTTAGTTATTCATCTTCAAGCTTTAGTCTGTACAGATGCATTGGATGTACTCTTTGTACCATTAAGTGTTTATCTTTTATTTTAAAAACAAGCTGACAAAACTTATCGGGCCTAATTTAGAAGCTTTAACCCGAACAAAAGTGAATATAGGATTATACGCAACAAATGACCTTTTCAAAAGATCTTTTGTATTAATATAAGCTTTACGACATCTTCTTATTAAAGATAAAGATGAAAACATTTGCTATAACATAGAATAAATTCAAATAATTTTGGGAAGTGTAATATTAAGTTAAGATTGTATGAATGGTATGTCTAAAACTTTGCATATTAGACATATGGTATATTGTTTGTTAAGACTTTAGTTTAACAATTCTTAAGTTATAATCATTATTTTGATTGTATGGAATGATATTTTAATTATGAGTGTGTTTGGATAACAATAAAAAATAAATTATTTTAATAATAAGTTATATAATAGCAATTACTATTATTATAATTCATATAATTAAAGTTAATTTTAGTTTGAATAATTTTAATGAAAAGTAGTTTGCAGATAAATAATTTCATGAGGATTAAAATAAATCAAATTTTACATAAGAAAAAATATGTATAAATGAAAGAAACAAAAAAGTACTATTTAAAAAGAATTAAAAATTACAATTTTTCATATTCATAAATCAATTTTTCTTAAGAGAATTTTTTTTCAAATTTCAGTTGTAGGCCTGAACATTCGGCTGAAATTATTAATAGCTCTTTTTTTATTAATCCAAGAACAATATAAATATTTAAAATTAATGTTATCCAAAGATGATCTAAGAGTAAATAGTATATGCATTTTTTAGTGTAAAGATATTTTACAGTATTATTTAATCACAAATAGTTATATGATAAATTATTGACTTTAATTATTTTAAAAGACATACCTGTCATGTTTTATTTATTGATAGTATTTTTTTACTAATAATAAATGCATGTATATATATATATATATATATATATATATATATATATATATATATATATATATATATATATATATATAATTGCAATGCACTCACATTACAAATATTTTTTATATTGTCCTTCAACATTAAATTGTCATATAAATATTTAAACTTTTAATAATGTATTAAAATTATTTTTTTCCTTTTAAATATGATTAAATTAATATATTGATAAAGGGAGACCTATTCTTATTTTTAAGTGTTTTTAATATAATGATTTTAACAACTATTTAATTAAAAGAAATCGAATAATAAAAATGGAAAAAAATGATAATTTAAAAAGAATTTTAAAATGACTTAATCCATCCTTTTATTATGTTATTCGATCAGCTTTTGTCAATGCTCAACTTATCCCTTCTTGATTAAGACAGATGAATCATGTCCACTCACCTTGTTATCCTTGCGAGAGCATCTGGTAAAGTTTAAATAAGTTATTTAGTTTAATTTTTTAGATTTTATAATATTACATAAGTTTAGTATCAAATACAAAAATCGTTACAATGATAAAATTGGTAAGATGAATAACTTAAATTTGTGATTCCTACAATTGAATTTATAAATTAATATTTGAAATATTATCTAATCAATTTCTCTCCTTCAAGATCTCTAAATATTTCTTTCTTTTTTAAGAATATTAAACAATGTTGTTTGTAGTATAAGCAATATACACCAATCATAACTTTGCCTAAACAATATTCTTCAACCTGCAATAATCTTCTTAAACACTAAAAGTTAATCTTATAAGTACAATTATCTTAACATACTTATCGAAATCTAATTGGCTTAAGTATTTTTTTATTCAATTGATAAAATATTCAATTAATCCTATAATTTTGTTACCACATTTTAACCTAATTAACACTAAAATGTTAATAAATAAATAAAATTCACTATTTTAATTTATGCATGATTATAATTAAAATCTCGCAAAATAAAAATTCATAAATTTAATAACGTTCTTTGTAGTACAAAGTTACCAATAGAGTGGAAAATTGAATAAAATAAATAAATAAATAATATTGGATTAAATCATTAAAAATGTTTATAATCTTCAGTCAAAGTGTCTTGGTTAATAATTTTGGAATTTTTAAAAAGTTAAAAGAATAATAAAAATATATGAAAGAAGTTAAAAGAGAAATGATGAACATTATTTTAACGTAAATTTAACTCCCCACCACCGAAATTGAAATTTCGTGACATCAGTGGTTTGAAACAGAAGCAGGCAATGCAATACAATAGTGTATTAGAAGAGTTGACCAAATAAACAAACAGCCATTGGAAACACGACACGTGGCAATGCATGATGCACATTGCACACTTGGAAGATTCATTCATGCATCCAAAATTCAATTCAAAACCCACAAAATAAAGTACTTGAAACAGTTACTACAAATACAAATTGGACCATCCAACACAACATTGACAAAAACCATAAAGTATGATGATCATGTATGACCATGACTGGTAAAATCAAAGAAAAACTGGGCCATGCTTTTGCACATTCTCATCATCATTGTCATCACCACTTTATCATAAAAAAATATCCTTCTATACTATAATCTATGTTCTATATATATAAATCTTCTCATACCTTAATATTTATTCAACACCAATCTCCAATCTCTTACCAAAAGAAGCAACTCCTTTTCCTGTTCTGCAGAACTATATCATTCATTTCTAAACACATATTTTCAACCTTGGTTTGCTTTTTGCCCTATGGCAGAAGTTGAAATCCCTCAGTATTTTGTTTGTCCCATATCGTTTCAGATCATGGAGGACCCTGTGACTACTGTCACAGGGATTACATATGATAGAGAAGGCATAGAGGAGTGGCTGCGTAAGGCCAAGGATTGTGTGTGTCCTGTTACCAAACAAGCACTTCCAAGAAGCACTCAATACCTAACCCCTAACCACACACTTCGGAGGCTTATCCAAGCTTGGTGTTCAGCAAACACTGCAAATGGTGTTGATCGAATTCCAACCCCGAAAACCCCTTTAAGCATCATCCAAGTTCAGAAGCTTCTGAAGGGTCTTGAGGCTCCTCATTCTTGTGGAGCATCCTTGGAGAAGTTGCATGCTTTGGCTACACAAAGCCAAAGGAACAGAACTTGCATGGCTGAGGCTGGTGTGGCCAAGGCCATGGTCAAAGTGATTAACAAGAGTTTCAAAGATGGAAACACAAACACTATTTCCATGGAAGAAGCTTTGAGAATTGTTCATCTGCTTTGGAACAATCACAGCAGCATGAAGCCTCTAGTTGGAGAGAGCTTGGACTTCATCAACTCTTTGACTTGGCTTTTGAAGCTTCATTTGGATGACAGCAATATCAAGATGGTAAACGAAGCAATGCCCCTTTTGAAGTTGACAATCGAAGTTGCTGACTCCACCCTTTTGGGAAATTTAAGCCTTGAATTCTTCAAGGAAATGGTGAGAGTATTGAGAAAAAGAGCTCTCTCTCAACAAGCTATCAAATCTGCTTTGCATGTGCTTGTAGAAACCAGCCTTTTGGGTAGGAACAGAACGAGGATTGTTGAGGCAGGTGCAGTGACACAACTGATAGAGCTAGAGCTTGAGAAACCGGAGAAGAACATGACAGAGTTGATATTCAACCTTCTGGCTCATCTGTGTTCTTGTGCTGATGGAAGAGAACAGTTTCTGAGACATGCTGCGGGCATTGCAGTGGTTTCAAAGAGGGTTTTGAGAGTTTCTGCTGCCACTGATGAGAGAGCACTTCATGTGTTTTCAGTGATTGCTAAGTTTTCAGCATCAAATGAGGTTGTTCAAGAGATGCTAAGGGTTGGAGCTGTGTCAAAGCTTTGCATGGTGATGCAAGCAGATTGTGCTTCTTATTTGAAAGAGAAAGCAAGAGATATCCTTAGGTTGCACTCCAAAGTTTGGAACAATTCTCCTTGCATACAACTCTATTTGTTTACTAGGCACCAAAGGTGATCAAAATTGAACCCCAATGTTGTTTACATGAAAATAATTATTATATGATCCAAAATCATGAGTCTCCTCAATCAAGAGTATCATACTTGGTAAATGAAAATATGATGTTGATATTAAGAAATATATATATATATATATATATATATATATATATATATATATATATATATATATATAAAGTTTTATGTCATTGATGAGTGTAGAAGTTTTGTATAATGGATGACAAGTACATGGAGAAATATGAGAAGACAACTTATATTTCATGCCCTTTATTAAATGAACATCCACTTGAACTTTATTTTAATATTAATATATAAATAATTCAATTAAAAAAATATTAATATAATTAATTATCAAATAATTCTTTCATTAGATTGTCAATTTACCAATGCTTTCTTATATAAAAATACTAAGTAGTATAAAAAAAAGACAATTTCTTTTTGTAAAACATTAAATAAAATGCAACAGAAGCTATGTATAATAAAAGGAAAACACTATTTGAATTTTGAGGAGGTATGGCCAGGGAAAGGAAAGAGAGTGTTAGTGGAATAAATCATAAAATTAATTAATGGAGTAAATGAATAAATGATGTTATAGTTTTTTTTAATGATATTTACCTGCAAAAATTATAGTGAAAAATTGTTCGAAAATGTTGATAGAGTACATTTTCTATTGATGTGATTTTTTGGGTACATACAGCTCTAAGATTTTAATTATTTTGGTGCAGAATCAGATTTATAGTGCTTTATAAATTTATCTTACTTTAACGTAAAAGTATACCAAATTTTACTTTACACTATTACTATATATATTGACCGACATCTACTATTTAATGAATTTATATAATTTAAAAGTCAGAACATTTTAAAATCACATTTTTTATTAATCATTATACAAATTCAACACTTGAATTACCTTATAAAATAAATTTTACCAATTTCAACAAAAGTTTTTTCCATAAGATATATTTAGAAAGTTGATTCTAGACCTAATTCCTTAATCCCTGTGCATCAAAAGGAGAAAGGTAAATTGGTGGTGTGAATGATTTGACAGCCGAAAAAAAAGAAGAAAACTGTTTAATGTTAATTAATGGATGAATATACTGCATTGGCAACCCAGAGAACACGTGCATCAATTTCCATGTGTTACTTTACCTACTTGTTATGTTCATAACTGATTTACCACCCAAAACACACGTCAATGTTTTGTCCTTTTTCAAAATAACATACACGTGCTAATTCGTCTTCTTTATACATTTAAGAACAGTGGGTTGTTGGCACTCTCAGTTATGTAACAAATAAACATGCAAACTTATGGAGTAATTAACCAAAGTATATGCATTTCACTAATCTGAAAAAATAGCAGTTGTAGTTGAAAGAGATAATTTAAGGCTTTGTATATGGAAGTCCTATTATTTTTTATAAAAATATAATTTAAATATCTTAACCATAAATTAAGTGCAATTAATTATAAGTTTTTTTTTCCTTCTAATAATGTTCTATAGTTCTCAACTTCTTTGAGATTTTATAAATTTTAAAAAGTTATTAATGACAGGATTTAGCTTATTGTTACATAGTCAAAATTTCTATTTACAATTACCAAAATTGTCTGTATTTTGATTAGAGAAATATAAGTAAAAGTTAACACTTTTTATTATTTTGTAATTTTATAATGAAAATGTTAGAATTTGAAAAATTCCATTGAGTAAATAGAAGAATGCTGATAAAAATAAATAAATTTAAGAATTAAAAATAGTAGTAAAGATTAATTAAAATTACTTAAAGTAATAATTGTACATAAATTTAAAACAATAAAAAGATACTAGGAGTAAGTGTAAATAATTTCACATTTAACTTTCTTTTTATTATATAAATAATCCCCGTTAACTTTAGGTGGATCTTGTTTCACATAAATAAGGGTACTAACATTATGAAAGTTAATTTGGTGGTATCCATTTTTAGAAACGACGGACAGCAGTGAAGTTGGCTTAAGACGTTAAATGCGACGTTAATTTATCCAAAATTTTTAAATTAATTTTTAATTAAACTAATTTAGTATTTATATAATTTTATTTTAAAATTTATTTAATAGTAATTTAATTTGTTTCATTACTTTTAATATATTTTTTTAATTAATGTTAAAATATGTTTTTAATATTAATTTAATTTGCTTTCAATTAGTCTATACCGATAACAATAATTTAAAAAAAAATTCTCGTACAATGTCTCTATTTTTGAAAAGAATAAAATATAGAGAAAAAAAATTATAATTGATTAAAGAGATGAGGAGAAGGATGTGGATAAAGGAAATGTGTATAGATGAGAAATATGTATGTGAATGAAGATGAGTGCCAAGAAAATAGATAAATGTGAAGGAAGGAGATGTGTTGAATAAAAAAGATAAATGTGAGTGAAAGAAACTAATGCAAATAAAGGAGATAAGCATGAAAAGACTTAGAAAAAAAAAAAAAAAAAAAAAAAAAAAAAAAAAATAAAATAAAAAAAAAAAAAAA
>Ga0209700_101252_pt1 | contig 52021 bp, 18 predicted proteins | sample SiratroredBW_FD_187528 | JGI IMG/M metagenome (GOLD analysis project Ga0209700, IMG submission 187528) | Root nodule microbial communities of legume samples collected from California, USA - Siratro red BW (SPAdes) (version 2) | ecosystem: Host-associated > Plants > Roots > Nodule | place: USA...
AGAAAAAAAAAAAAAAAACCAAGATTTGGTACGTATTTTAGGATAAAATATTCCTTTCGATTGGGTCTTTGTTTATTTTCCTTAAGAAAAAGCTTTTATGTGCAACTTAATTTTTTTTTTTTTTTTATGTGGATTGAATGGAAATGTTACTTGAACTATGGAAGCTATTAAATTAGTTTGTTGGATTACAATGAAAAATAATATTTATAACAATTTATTTAACTCTTTGTTAAAAATTAGTTTATATAATTAACGCTATAAACAAATTTTGCTGTAGTCTACATTAATGATTGTGTGGATTTGATCTTTTTTAAGTTTAATTATTTTTATTAAACTTCAAATTTTCTAATTATTCAAACTAAGTTCACTTTTTAAAATTTGAGACAATAATGGAAAGAAATATAGCTCAGGTATGTCCTTTATTAATTTATATAAACATGTAAAATAAAGGATGCATAAAAGATTGTTTTAAAATAAAACATATAACATGTAATAAAGTTAGTTTTTATTTTAACCTAAATATTTATGTATTTTTCTTTTGCGCATTGTATAAGGATTTTCGTGAATAAGTTTTTGTATTGTTAATTTCTTTGAATTCTCTGTGTGTGTCTATATTGTATAAGGATTTTATTTTAACAATTTGATTCAATGAAAAGTTCTTATTGACTAAATTAAATATACAGTGTCTTAAAGAAAACTACTTAATTTTTCATCGAATAAATTGTTTAATGTATATTATACTTTTAAAATGAAGTAGATGTTATTCTGGTCCAAAAAGAAAAAGTAAATGTTTTATAAGATTAACTTATTACAAATATCTAATTTATTTAAATGTAGTGTTTATAATTGTTAAAATAATATCAAAATAATTAGAATGGAGTAATTTAATTATAAAGAATTATTAAATAGATTAACTGTACTCAGAATTGCTCTTAGAATACATTGTCCTTATCCTTTGTGAAGTATTTTAGTTAATAAATAAGTCGTATATTTTACTGTTAAGAATTTGATAAGATTTTGAAACGAAACTCTTAGTTAAAAAATTACAAGAACTAAATCCTCCTAAAAATAGAAACTAAAGTACAATTAAGATTAAAAATAATGTTTATAGAAGGATAACACGGTTACAACTTGGAAAGCCGCGATAATAAGATCCAATAATGCATCTTAAAACATAGTATTAGTACATTGTTGTGCTTTTCCACCTTATTTTTCATTTTATTTTTTAACAGAAGATTTATTTTCGACCCTCTCTCTGTGTGATTTTATTTTATGAACTCTTCTTTTTTGTTAAACCACAAAAATTACACTGTACCTTAATTATTTGAACCGTGAAATAAATATTTTCTCATATTTTATTACCCACGCTGGACTTTAGTATTTTATCCTTTCCTTTAATGGTGAGAAAAGAAAGCGAGGAGGAGAAAATATGATTGAAATTTAAAATAAAGGGAAAATAAAAAGAAAGAAAATTTTTAATTTAATTTTTAAAATTCGACCCTTTTTCTCACTTTCTCTTAGTCAAATAAAGAAGAAAAATACATAATTTTTTACTCTCATTCATCCCATACAAAAGATAGTGTTATAGGAGCCAGTTTCAAAGCATCTAGAACATCGACGTGGATTTACGATAATCACCAAAACAGTTAGTTTCACAGAAAAAATTTACCCTAACGTAATCTTCTTAAGGGAGAAAATTCAATTTAAATTTAACAACCACTTACAGAGGTGCATGGTGCACAATCCCCTATGAAACGATGAAGCTCCGAACAGATAAAACCAAGAATATTACCACAGACTTTACTGCGAACATCACATTATGCAGTTAAAGTTCTGTGTTTTTCAGCCCTATACATTCATACACTTATTTATATATACACTTATATATATACACTTTTATATATATATATATATATATATATATATATATATATATATATATATATATATATATATATATATATATATATAAAAGTGTATATAAAAATAAGTGTATGAATGTATAATTATAAGAGAAAGTATTCCTAATATTTCCGTTTCACAGTTGTCAATATTTAAAAGAGAAGTTTGAAAAGAATGGTAAATAAATGTGTTGAATATTAAATAATACCAGCAGAAGATGGGAAGTGGCACCAGCTTATTGGTCTCCAATTCAGAATTCTCTCTCTCTCAACTTTTCATGTAAAAGGAAAACTCATTACAAAATCTACAGAAAAAAAGAAGAAGAAATAAGAAAAGGAAAAGGATAAAGCATGATAGGAAAAAAATACCATTGTACTTACTATTCATATTCAGTGACTCATCTAACTGAAGTGATTTAAGGAGACACTTAATTCAGAAGTTTAAGCAGCTAGCGGAGCCATATATCTGTTGGGAGAAAGAAAAAAAGTATCATAGGAAGGAACAGAACTGTTAGATTCCATTTGTGCATAAAACGCCAACCCCACTTTCTTTCTACTAGTAGAGATGTAGGGAATCAAAGTAGTTTCAACAATTATTTGAGTCTGATATTCACAAAAAGGAAAAAACAATCGTTAGTTCAGTTTGATAACGTCAATTTTCTGTTATTCTTTACCCAAATTTTCAGGCTCTGTGTCGCCGCCACAACACAAGCTTCAGAAAAACCAGCTGCCTTCAGAGCCTTGATTTTCTACCCCTGCCTCCGCTTTTCATTCAAGATAATGTGATGGTGTTGCAGAACAAAGAAAAAGGAAGAAAAACAATGGCACCCTAAATTCAGCATCCAGAAACAAAACCAAAAGGTTCAAAGCAAAATCTGACTGGTCAAAGAATACATTTATGATGCTAGATAGATCCAAAAGAAGTTTTTCAGCCAAAGGAACACCTACGGAATGCCCTACACCACAGACTATATATATAGTAACACACTGTGCCCTTCATAAATGTGTAGATCATAGCCTAAGGGAATGCAGTTATGTGATCAGATACTGAGAGAGAGAAACTACATATTCATTATTTTAAGCTGCAGAAAATATTTGGCAACTATTCAAGGAGAAGAACATGAGGAAAGAACAATTCCAGAAACAGCAAACCCCCCAACTACTCTCTGCAACATTGGGATGTACACTGTTTTCAGGTACTTTACCCAATCTTTGAAACTATTCCGTGTTCCAAAACATGTCGTACAACACTTTCAGTCTACAAATATGGATCACATCCCAAACATGAAGCAACCCCATTTTCAGGCTTTTCATGAGCTTTGATTTGGTAACAAATTTCTGCAAAGTGACCATAAAAGTGTGTACGCATAACCAGATCCATAATTTAGACAAGTAAAATTGTGCAGATCCGTGTGTGGTCTCTACCAACGCGGAGAAGCCCTAGGCTTCTGCAAAGGGTGTGAACAGTGAATGATAAACCCTAATGGGGAGGGATAATGCTAAAGCGTGCCCCGTTTGTCATTGATTGATTGAATGTTCGTACATGTGGAGATAAGGGTTGGTTAGGTGTGAGTGATGATAATAAAAAGCAAGAACCACAGTGGTGTCCTTTGTGTTTTGTTGTGTCTGAGAAAGATGAACTAGAAATAGAAAAACAAATGAATGTAAATTAGATTTTTTTTTGGATAAATAATAAGAAAATAAACAGAATAGGTTTCGAAAATAACTATTTTATTTTACTTTTTATCCTTTTTTATTTATTTTTTATTTTTATTTACGTTGTTTCTCTTCCGAATGAAACAAGTTCTGGGTGTCGGAGGGATAGAAAATGAGTTATTCCTTTTGGGAAGGATAGGCTCAAAGAAATATGATTAGGGCAAGAAAATAATGACACTGCGGCAGTACTACGGCCATCTTTTTGGTGCAGCTAATCTTACCCAACAATACTTGTCTAACTTTTTTATATGTCCTTTTACTAACGGTAATAATAAGATGGGTTTTCATCAAATATTAATAATGATTGTGGTTGTAAAATTGTTTTTGTATAAAAAGCCATTTTTTAAATTTCATTACATTTTGATTATTTTATTCTGATTAAATCAAAAATAAAAACTTTTAAAACTTTAAATATGAGTTAGTTCTGAGATGGAAAGTGGATAAGAGAAGGTTAATTAGATGAAAAAAAAATGTGGGAATGAGTTTTCAGAAAGTAGATTATTGGAATTTTGGGAAAAGTGATTGGAAAATAGGGAGTAGAATTTTCAGAAAGGGAAGAAGGAAGGTGACAAGAAAAGTGGACAACAAATTCAACCCAACCATTTGAAAAAACAAAGGGTTTATAATTAGGTTACAACACTCACTTTCTTGGTTTGAAAATTAAAAATAAAGAAAAAAAAAAGGAAAATGAGAGGGACTATAAAATTAAAATATATTCGTGATAATTTTACTTATATACAATTATTCGACCTGATACATGCAAAAAAAAAAAAAAAAAAAAAAAAAAAAAAAAACTCTTTAAAACATCATAGAACATCTTTTTGTAATATTTTGTCTATTAGAAGGAATGGGGTGAGTTAATTTCAAAAACTTAGAAGTGTATTTTTTTCAAGTACTTTAAATCCCATGGAGTATATTTATATTGGCTCTTTAAACAAATCATAATAGAGTTATTATCCATAAAATGAGTTATGATCATTTGCATAACGTGGACAGTGAGCTCTTATGAATTTTTGGTAATGATTGATTCATAAACATTTGTTCTTAAAGTATTTCTAAAGAAGATGAACAAGTTTCACAGACTCAAATTAATATGTAAACAAGTTTAAAACAAAAATTTATAGAAATCATACGAAACAATTTTTAAACTTAATATAGGTATAAATGTGATTTATGAATAATTTAATTTTAACTTTTGTTTTTTTTTTTTAAATGCTTTTATAAAAACTCGTCTAAATATACTGAAGGTACAATTATTGAATTTTATCTGTGATCAACATATTAACATATTTCTCTATATTATAGGCTCTTTTATCTAAATTGATTAAAATAGATATTATTGATCTAACTTTTATTTAACACTTGTTAAAATATTTTCTTTATTTATCTTTGTCAATATTATCTATTTTATATTTTCATTTCTTATTTTTTTTATGTATCTCTACATAGTAAAAAAAATGTACAAGTTTTTGTATAAATAGAATTTATCCAAAATTCACTAGTCTATATTTTTTTTTAACTCATGTAAGGTTTTCGATGAAAAATAATTAAAATCAATATATAATAATTCAAAGAAATCAAATCAAATTATTTTTTAAAGTTTTTTGTTTTCATTTAAGCTTGCAATCAAACATGATTTTTAATATAATCTCGTTAAACTAATTGCAACTATCAAAGACAAAGAAATCGACAACGGACCCATATGATATTTTTTTATAATTACTTTTATGTAATATATATATATATATATATATATATATATATATATATATATATATATATATATATAATGTAAAATTTATCAATTATATAAAGAAAATTATAACTGAAAATAATTTAACTGAAACTTAATAGGTTACAATTTCAAAAATATCAAAATAAATAACTAATAAAATTTTGAAGACCTATTTTTTTTTTAAGACCTATTGAATAATGTTCAGTAAAGAAATGATAGATGAGAAACTATAAAACTAAATATTAAAACAATGAATCATAAACAAAAAGTTCAACTTAGAAAAGATTACAAGTAATGAGAAAGAATGAAAGAAATTTAAATATAATTATGAAAATAAATGACAACAAAGATAAATTATCAAAAATAGAAAATAACTTTTATAAAAAATTAATAAAAATGATGACCAAGAACATGAGTACGAATTCTCTTTTTAACATTTTTAGATTTGACGTTACAAAATTTAGTATGATATGATTTTGTCCACCTTTAATTACAAATAAGAAAATCTATATATAGAGAAACTTTATGGACAGTTATTTTATTTTGCACAAAAACCTGCCCCCACACTTTTTTTGAAGCTCCATCTATCATCTTTGGCAAAGTGATATACCATCATGAGATTCCAACTCCTTCATGTTCATCTTCATTGATTTTGGTACTAAAATGAATAACTTGCTCTTTGATTTATTGTGATAGATAATTTCTCTCTACATATATTTAAATTTTTCGTGTCTCTGTCAGGATAAATTTCCGATAAATAATATAATCATACCTTTAACAAACCTTTATTTAACATAAATTGCTTTTACCCTTAATTCTAATCATTCTCGTGGCTATATATGCTATTCCTAGTCAACATACCTTTACACACTAAAATTTCTTCTTTAATTAATTTAGGAAACTCCTTGCATCTCAGTATAAATGAGTGGATTTTACTGGTTTGATATTATCACTGGACATATCAATCACTTGACAACCTTATATGACAGTTATGCGGTTTAAAAATAAATTTAAATTATTTTGTGTGTGTCATTGTGGTTGGTCGCTAGTTTGGAATAGTGATGCTTTGGAGTTGTGAATGGTCATTGGGTTGTAGTTATTCGGTAAAGTAGTGGTGTGTTTTCATTTGCGTTGACATGTGGGTGTGGTAGTTCGTAGGTAATTTTCGTTTTGGATAGGCGTGTGTTATTGGCTTTTTCTTGGTTGTTCTTGTTGAGATTTTCTTTCCCAAAACCCTATCTTGAAGATGAAAAACTCTAAACCTTTTCCTTTAACAAATTCGACTTCTTAACTTCCTTTTCAGATATTTTTTCTATCACGGTTTTGCTCCGAAATCCACCTATTTCTATTTCTCCAAACTTTCTTAGCTCAGACACTCTCAAACACTGACATTTTCCAATAATATGTGTCCTTCCACAAACTTTTATGAATAATGTCCCACTTTAACCATGCCATCTTTCGTTCCTCTTACCCCATTCCTATAAGAAATTTCTTTATATCTAACTATTTCTCTCTTTACAAACCTAAGGTATTTTAAAGATTGATAGAAGAAACAAAAACATAGTTGACAACACTAACTTTATTAGACTTATCCTTCTTGCAAGGGATGTATTTTTTTCCTTCCACCTTATCAAGTCCTTACTTTTTATATTACTCTCTCATAAGAGACCTTTCTTCTACCATTCTCTCCAATTGGAAGACCTAAGTATGTGAAAGGTAAGGAAATAATTTTGTAATTTGCAATTATCAAAAATCTTTATAAATCCATATTTTTCACACCTATACCTCATATCCTACTCTTTTGAAAATTGACTTTTATTCATTTTCTTCTATTAGAGTTAATTGATTTTTATTTCTTTTGAATTCTATGGAAAACACCTTCTAATTGGTTTAATTTCATAAAAGCATCATTTTTTGTGATTGTACCACTTAAAACGTGATTCTATACAAGAACATTACAACTATTCTAGTCATGTTTAATAAATTCAAATTCTAAATTACAAGGTGGAACCTTATTGTTGAGAATTAATTCAAATTTACAACAGTAAACAAATGGTCAAAATAAATTGTTAGTATATTTTAGTTAGTTCTAATCAACTAAGTTAGTAGAGTAAGATTTTTTTTTTAGATAAGAAAATAGAAATGATCAGCCTTTCACATCAAATATGGGAAATGAAAACATCATTAGCAAAGAGGTCACTACATAACAAACCTCCACTGTCAACAGAAACAAAATTTACAAATCATTCATTCATGTACAGTCTATAACAACACAAAGGCAATTTGATTGAAAATCAGGTGTACAAAAGGCCTCTAGTGATCATTTTAAGAAAAAATTTGTTTGCCTTATCCGTCTCATTCTTTTCAAATAGAGCACAAATGATTATTTGGAAAGTTACAACATTGGCCATGCAACCATTGTCTTCTATTTGAGAGAACAAGGTCAATGCATTATCAAGCAAATTCTCTCTATATAGCCTATTGATCATAATAGTATATGTGTAAACATTAGGATGATAACCTTTAATTAAAAGATTTTGGAAAACTTCTTGTACATTTTTAAGTCTTTCCACTTTACACATTTCATCGAGAACTATAGTGTAATCATAATAGTATATGTGTAAACATTAGGATGGTAACCTTTAATTAAAAGATTTTGGAAAACTTCTTGTACATTTTTAAGTCTTTCCACTTTACACATTTCATCGAGAACTATAGTGTAAGTGCATAAATCAAACTGAATTTTCTTCTTTATCATTGTCTTGACTAATTCAATTGTCTTGTCTAGATCACCTTTTTTTATAAAGAACATACCAACATACCAAGAAATTGTATGTTCTTTTGTATGCTTGACTTCTATCATGCATCTCATCAATCAAATCTCAAACATACAAGCTTATCCCATATTTTTTGCACAAACCATCAGTAAGAGAATTGTAAGTTACTCTATCACAAACTATATTCTTCCTATGCATTTCTTCAAAAATATTCATGGCCTCATCCACACTTTTATTCTTGCATAGTCCATTAATACTAGTATTGTAGGTGCAAACATAAGGTGTTATTCCTAATTGTGTCATAACATAGAATGCACATTTAGCTTTCTTCACCTCATTAACTACGTAATACCCATTCATTAAACTACTGAAGGTAAAAATATCATGTTTCACCCAAGCTTTCAGCATTATAGCTAACACATTCTTGACTTCTTTCAACCTTTCTCTTTTACATAATGCATCAAATAATACATTATAGGTTACAATATTAGAATAGATTTTTTTGGCAACCATTTTAGAATATAAATCACAAGCCTCATTTGCAAGTTTATTTTCTTATTAATTAAAATAAATAAATGCCTATACTTATAGGCTTACAAATAAACTAATTAAAAAAATCACACTTCACTAACTTAGTTGTTTGTAAGTAACTAAAATTTGCTAATAATTTATGTTGACAATTTTTCTACTGTTGTGATTTTGAATTAATTCTAATATTTATCACCTTGGTTCTACGATTTCTTGCTTGTAGATGCATTGGATATACAGGAAGAGGTCAGTTGTAATCTCAACTAGATTGTTATTGATTTTTGTAAAGATGGTGTGCTAAAAGAATGCCGGAAGCCCCCGATTCTAAGACATAAGGAGCAACTTCTTAAGCTTCTGGACTGTAAGGATCAAGCCATTTGCAAATGGTATTCTAAATCTTATAATAGTTATTAACTTTTTCAAACTTGCAATACGTTTTGGTCTAAGATTGTATGTGAACCATCAGTATTAAATAAAAAAAAGGTCTCACAACAGCTCGTAATGGTGGTCCAATACTTCACCAATCAATTCATGACAAATCAAGATAGTTTGTTTTTTTTTTAAATAGCGAAGAATAAATTAATAAAAGTATTTTAGGGGTGCTCTAAACCTATTAAAGCACATATTCGCCTTTCAGCAAATTACAATTTAAAACAACTATTACGAATATAATCCCATACAAAAATTAGGGTCATCATAATGCAATATCATCTAAACAATGAAATACACTACAACCAAATTCACAACAGGAAAATCAACTACATAAGAAAATGAACTGTATAATAATACAAAGTCTGAACCTAAGTACATTTTTCTTGTAATGCAAACAGATAACTGCGGAGCTCGTTGATTGAGAGTAAAACAAATTTTTTTTGTCCAGAACTTTAAAACTATCTGTCATTTGACTCCAACTTGAACTCAATGCATTCCAACAACCGATATCAATATAATCCTAAAATTGTTCGTAATTGTAATTGAGAATATCAATATAAAAGATATTGTTATCCCAACAAAATAAGCACTTTGTTGTTAAGGCAAGTTGGACAAATAATTATTATTAATCAATGCAATTAATAAACTAGCTCTTGCCTTTAATTAATTTGGATCATTATTCTCAATCTTACTTAGTAATAGCCTAAATGAAGAGGAACCTCAAAAAATCTATGAACAAAAATATACTATCAATTACTATAAATAGGTGTGTTAACTTCACATATAAAACAACTGAAACTTTGAGAATTTTTTTTTTACGAAAAAAATGATTTTATTATCATTATCAAAGTATTTTACAGGTATCTCACCAATCTGAAATAGTGGGAAAAATCGAGAATATAAAATTTTTGTTCATCTTTAGAAGAACCTCTGTAGAAATATATCTTATTAAATAAAAAGAAAAACCAAATAATATTCTAGGGAGAACAATGTCCATCCCTTTGGATATGCTTGTCCATTATAAGGGTAGATATTCATATTCGGATTACCAAATAATGCTGCATTCGTATTTATCCAGTCAAAGTGCCAAAAAGTTTTGAAGTTATTGGCATCGTCCTTTATCTGATTGTTATAAGCAACACTGATGGTAGTTCACATGGCAATTTGGGTCCAGTAGCCTATGAAAGTATTTTTCAAGATAACAACGAAACTTTTTTGAGAAGTTTGTTGGTCGATAGAAAAGGCTCTTACTACTGAGATCTTAGATATTATTATGACTATTGAACATATAATGTGGGACGGATGAATATGGATAGAATGTGATTCCAAATTCCAAATTAGCTTTAAAAGTTTTCATAGATTATTACTTTTCTAGAGATAGATATGGTCTTTCTTTTTATCATTTTGACTAGTTTTCCTGTGTGGGTTTTAATTTAGTCTCATATTATTGTCTTTGTTTTTTTTTTTTTAATAGGTGTTCTTATATGATTTTGCACATCAAAGTTTTATTAAAAAAATCCCCCTTTACGTGGTTTTCTTTATGATATCAAAATCTAATTTTACTGTTTGTAATTATACTTATATTTTAGGCATTCAATCAATGAACTATACTCACCACAACAGAATCATTCACACAAAGCGAAGTATATTTGATATTCCATAAACATGTATTTGTCATTTATTTTAAAAAACATGACGGAATAGGAGATTTTTCAACCTGTAGTTTCATGATTGACTCATTATGGAATAATATTCCTTTTTATGATACTTTTAACTTCTAGATTTTGTTATATATTTTCAATTATATATAAAAATCATGTTTTCTTGCATTTGCATTTTTAAAAATGTTTTTCATCTTTAAAAAAAATTAATAAATATGAAACATAAAAGATTGCTTTCAACCTATTTAACATTTTTGAATGTTTGGATTTATTTAAAGAGGATTTATCATTTATTAAAAATAAAAAAAAAGTACAGTAAAAATAAAGATATGTGTGAATAATGATTTAAAATAAAATAAAAAAATAGTATTAACACTATATTAATGAGTAAAAATAAAAATTGTTGAAATTATTTTACAGATGAATGTTTGTAAACCCCTAATCTAAAGACTTGAACCATTATAACGTACTAGGAGTAAACATAAGTAACGCTTAAGTTTGAACTGAAAATTATACTAAAGTGTATAATTGATTGACCAAGAAGGTCTACTACTACATAAAGTGCTTTGAATGATATCTTTTGACATATTATTATATGACACTGTTGAAAATTATATGGTGAGAAACTTTTAATATTTTACAAACTTTTAATATTAATTGTCATATAATAATGTTGAAACTTTCAACGTCAAGTATTAAAAGAATTGATGTTAAAAGTGATTTATATCATTCTTCTTTGTTGGTGAGAACATCACACTTTTTTCTTGTTTGATGTCTTTGTGCTCCATCTATTCCTTCCCTATTCTTTAACTTGTTATTTTTGTCATTATCTTGAAGAGTTGGATTTCTGGCATACTTATTGTCTCCCTTGCATCTTTTATTCTTTATTTTTTGTTGTTGCTTCATTCATGTTCTATTTTTTAGATTTATGTTCTCTATTACTATCATTATTGTCATTCTCCATTGTTCTACTCCTTCTTTTATCTTTTAATTATTGAAATTTGTTTATGACATTCTACTTCTTCACTAATTTATTAAACTTGAAATTTAAGTGATATATGTTTGATGAATTGTTAAATTTCAACTTTCCAGCAAAGTACAAGATGGAATTAACATTGTTTTTATTATCAGCATGGATTGTTATTAGCGTTGTTGTTCACATCATACCATTTTAGTATTGCTGCTACTATTATTTGGGAGCAATTAATACAGTCCAATAAAACATTAAATTATCTTTCAAAAATAATGTTGACTAAACGTGATATTATTATAGTGGATTAAGTCAATTTTAATATGAAGAAAAAATTAAATTATTTTAAAAGTTAAAAAAACATAAAATTATTTTTAAATTTAAATTTATAGTATATGTCGATGAAATTAATGTTCACTACAAGAATAAAGTCAATTTAGTCCACTCTAAGTAAAAGTATCTGTGTTAGTGTCAGCTAAACCAACATTAATAGAGTCTGTAGAATCTTAAACATTAGTATAATTGGTTTAGCCAAATGTTAATTATTTTTAAATTTTTTTAATAAGTAAAGATATTTATATTAAAGTTAGTATCAGCCTAGTTGACTTTTTTTAATATTTGTATTTATTTAAATTAGTGTAAGTTAAGTTTGACATTAATTTTATCTAGATCTTATGAATCTGTAAAAAGTCTGATAAACATTTGTTTTGTGCTAACTTCTATGTGTAAGTCATGAGTTCTATCTCCTCACATCGCTGCCATAGTTATGCACAGAGCAGGTTTGAATTTGCTTAGTAGACCAAATTGGGTGGCAGAAGGTGTTTTCCAACATTCCAAGTTTATTATTACTGATGAAATATCTATATAGCTAGCAAGCTACATATCGTCTTTTTAAGCTGTGGTCTGTAGGTAACTCATGCATAATGTTTAACCAACCAACAGTGTTTTATTTTACTACTATATATGTGGAAGACATGGCACTGCCACTGCATAATTGAACACAACTTTTGTCAGAAGTGAGTTGAAAGTAGATTTTAAGATCATGATTTCTGAGTGGTTAGGCGTCATTGTCATGCATTGAAACACGCTCAATCCATCCTATAGGTCATAGTCCAAACACCTCCCTAAGCAACATTATTGTTTCTCATCTCCGAGTTTGAACTTGCGTGCAGCAGCAGCACCCTAACTTTGCAGTAAAAGAGTTGAGTCTAGAACAGTAAAACTATTAACAAGCACTACCTTTTTATCTCTGTATTTCTTTTATATATATATATATATCCCCTTTCTAGCAGCAAGTTATAGTTATGGGAAAAGCTCTATATATGCCTAGTTGCAGTGTCTATAATGGAAATGATAATTCGTCTTTGAAGGTCCATAGCATCATTATAACTATACAAATCTGAAACAAGCAATTAACTCTAAAACGTGGATTTAAGTAGAGTTTAAAAATGTCTTGAAAACTTTTTCAAAGTATAGCGTATATTGATCATCTCATTGTTTATAAAACAATTTATAATACTTTTACGAAATTTTTAATAAATGGTCAAGAGGAGACTGCAATATAGCCAATACTCAATTTTATATGGTTCGCTTCAATTTTGATTTATGTTTAAAATTGTGATTTGTAAATTACAAAGAGTTCACTAATTTTGAAATATTTTTAATATTGTCAATGTCACTTTTGATTTTTTTTTTTTTTTAAATGAATACTTATACTTATAAGAATTGACTCTTAAGATTAAGTATACAAAATCTTTTAAAATTGTCTATTATCTCTCTCTAAGAATAAACATCGAGATTATGTTCTCGAAAATATTCAAAACCTTTTAAAGTTATACAATAAAATTTTAAAATTTGTGTAAGATTATAAGGTAATTTTGAAAAGAGAGGATATGAAATACATATTAAGGTAAGCGAGTCTAATTATGATATAAAACAAGTCTTAATCATAAGTCTTGACAATGACACCAATATTTTAATTATAATAAATAATATAATTTTGGTTTGTCCAATATAGACTACGCTGTGAAATATGTATAAAATAAAAGTTAAAAATGATAAAAGATATTTCTTGTATAAACCAAAATATTTATATTAGATGTATCATATATAAATTCGCACACTACCTATTATGAGACCTGCATTAAACTATGTCTAACTCTTAATGAACATTATAAAAGTTCTATTGGCATACTAAAACATACACAAATAATATTTTTTGAACCCCATTACTACTCTTGACTAAAACTTGAGTATTTTTTATACCTAACTTAACACTAAATATTCTTGAAACATAAAGTCACTTTTAACTAAAACTTAACTTATTTTTTCACTCGATCATGCTAAGAGCCTAAACCATCTAACCCCAATGACTCTTGAAGAAAATTTTGATAATAACAAAATATTTAGACAAAATTATATTCATATACCAATTATTTCTACATGAACGTCCTAATGTGTTTATGCTCATTAGTAAACACTAGACCATCCAAGATAAAAGAAAAGTGACAAAACAAAGAAGAGAAAAAAAAAACAATAAAGATGCATTCTCTAATTCTACAAATATTAATTTATAAATTCAATAATGTGAAGAAGAATTTTTTAAGAAATATCTTAATAATTCGCCATTTATTATCAACCAAGAGTTTAAGTTCTTAGTGGAAAACTAATAAAATGATTATTTTTATTTTAGAGGCTTAGTTTTATTTCTATTATATGCTAATGACATTCGAAGATGAAAGCTCTTAAAAGAAATAGAAAATGATATAATTCACAAATGTCAATATAATTTTGTATTTTTCTTTATAATTTTTACTGTGTTTTTTCAGTTAAGTGAGTTGGATATCTCAAGAATGAGTTAATAAAAATCAGGTAATTCATCATATTTTTATGATAAAAAATAATGATGAAAATCAAGTGAGAAATAAAAGTCCCAGTCGAAGCTAATTGCTAATGTTTATTAAAGACTATATAGTAAAAATTAAATGAAACTTAATGGACTCTATTACGCGTAAATTTAGTCCAGAGGTAATGAGAAATATATATATATATATATATATATATATATATATATATATATATATATATATATATAAATATATATATATATATATGTGTGTGTGTGTGTGTGTGAATTTTGGAAGAATTGAAGTTTTCATTTTCCAGTTATTAATTATGAAATCAAAGTAATGTCTCAATCATATATCATCTTGATCTACCCCATATTTTGTAAAGAAATGTTCCAAGAAAAATTTTCAGCAAGTAAAGTTCTTTTGTAATTTTTTTTTCAAAAGTTCAAAGAATATTACTAATATTTGTTTCAAATGATAGTTTTAAATGAGAAACCATAGTTTTGTTGTACTAATAATTTGTAGTCAATTAAAATTACATTTTAACTGACTAAAACAACATGAAATAGAATGTCACAACTTTTTAATCGATTAAAACTTCGTTTTAATGAGTTAAAATTACTTTAAAAAGTTTTATTAATATTAGTAGATTAATTCACACATTAACTTATTATCAATTGTAACAAAAGCTGAAGTATTTTTAGCCAACTAAAAAGCTGTTTTAAACAATATAAATGTTCTTCCTTCTTTTCAAACCCAACACACACAAATTAATTTATTAAAAGAAATTTTAACCAATTAAAATACGTTGCCTTCTATTAAAATGATAAAAAAAATTTAGTACATTTGCTAGGCCACATACATGTTTAATATACTTGTTAAATAATTTGGTTTTTTGTATCATTTATTCAATTATGTTTACTTATCCTGTTGGCTTATATTTATTTTATGTTATGATATCTTGTATTGACATATAAACAGGCTCTCGAACTGCCTTATGGGCTATATTAATGAAAGTATTCTTATTAAACTTTGGAATTATAAAAGACAGTATTTTGAAAAATTTGCAATTTTTTATTTGATTTGATTTTGTAAACTCGTGGATAATTTTGTATGCACATACTTATGTGATTGTTGATGACGCTTTTACTTTAGTTTGAGATTATAGCCATATCGAAGGAAAATGGGACAGGGCAAGAAAAAATTTATTAGTAAAAAACATCAGCACAAAGTTTTCTAAGTTTTAATTGGTAAATATAGAAACAAGGAAATTTATACTTCAGTGGGTCTATTTTACTTGTCACTTTTTTAATGACTTGCCTTGGTCTAAACAAGGAATATTTACCTCGATGAACATAATCATATCAACAAACAAAGAACTAATGGCAAACAAAATAACTATAGCCACCACAGTAGTGAAATATAAGATTTGTCCAAAAATGAAACAAGAAAAAACTTACAATTCATTTTTTAAATGTGTTTAGCATCTATTATTGCATTGAAGTATTTGAATAGGACTAGTTATGCCTTACAAAGACATTGTAGCACAAATTCAGAAGTACAATAAAGCATTAGATTTTACTTCCCCAGAAACACCGAATTCAATTTCTAGTAAAAAAAATAATGTAATGGGACTTTCCCACTGTTGAGGCCACAGGAAATAAAACTGAATGATAGCATTTTTGCTAAGATATCAGCGTATAACTGCTGCCAGTTGTCGAATAAGTTACACCCCAACAAAAATTATATTTTGTGCACCTGAAATAGAGTATAGATCAACAAAATTCTGGCTTTAGGATACATTATTTTGCAGAAAACATGATTGCAGTACGAGTCCTGACCTTACTGTTCAAAGAGAGAAACTTTTCATCAACCTTCCTCCCAGTCCACATCTTCATCTTCATCCACATCTGCTGGAGCAGCATCAGCTTGAACATTCAAATCATTGACCCTGTAATTTTCATTTCCAGTACCTGTATGAAAGCACCCAGATAAACACGAGTGAAACAAATAAAAATGTAAAAAACCATAAAAAGGAAACTCGGATCGGAACAATCAAAATTAGAGCTTCTGGAGGCAGTCATTCTGCAATGTGTGATCGGAGAAATAATACACAGAAATGCATTTCCTAGCTACGATTTTTCAGGTTCATCTAACTCCAACCAGATGAAAGTGGTTCAAAGTTCAAACCAGGAAAAGACTGGTAACCAACTGATTCTAAGCAAACTAATTAACTTGCTATTAGGTATTGGTTGATCATGAGAACATGAATTGGAAGACTGATGCAGTAACCTACCATTCACTTTTCCTTAATAAGAATTTAAAACAAATACATAAGGTTTATAACAGAAGAGTTACACAAAAACAACATTCCTACTCATTCATACAATAAACAGGTATTATATAGGAATTAGTTTGTAGTTTTAAAATTTGAATATTAACAGCGGTATATATCAATTCTATTTCAAGTTAAACAGTTTAATAAATTACAATATCATTAAAAAAATTCAACTTCAATATAATAGAAAAAGCAACTTCAATCCCAATGAAAACTTCTACACCACTTAATCTTTTTCATTTTCATAACAGGTGGTTAGTCGGCTTTTAAGAAAACTGCCCTCTAAACCCTATTATTATTCTGTCATTGTGTTTATCATTCGTAGCGTGAGTAGTAATCTTAAATTGACAAAAAGGACAAGGGCCTAAACTCTAAAGATGAATATAAGGTGATAAGAATCCATATTCAGAATAACAAGATAGTTTCAATCAATTGAATCAAATTTTCAATCAATACTACGATAAAAATCTAAATGAAACAGCGTCCGGAAAACACAATGTAAAAACGTTCCGTGGTGTGCTCAAATCACCTTGATAAGGCAAAATACCTGCAACTGGAGCTTGCTCCCAGTCAGTACCATCATCATCATCGTCCTCGAGTTTTGATTTCGTGCCAACTTGACGATTAGAAGCATGGCTAGAAGGATCATTTTCAGTAAATGTATCCGATTGTTTTCTAGAAGCTTCCATTTCATGTTGTTGTTTAAGCAGAGCAGCATAATAAGCCTTGATATACTCATCCTATAAATAAAAGAAAAAAAACAGATCGCAAGTGAATAAAAGTTTAAGAACCTTCACACAGAAGGAGCAAGGAACTTAAGTGAAAAAGAAAAGAAAAATAAAACGATAGCTGATCATAATAGTATATGCCTGTATATTTTTTTTATCATCATGATCAACCGTTGATTTCTTGTCATCAGAGTACTGAACTGATGTGGAAGTTGAAGTCCCATCCATCTTTATTTCCTCCTTCACCTCTCCTCGTTGTTCCTTTGTAAGAACCATACCTGATTTTATCATCCATGGCGGCAAAACCTTTAGAGATGTACTTTCAGTTTCAGACTTCACATCATGTCTGTTGCCTTCAGTCCCATTGAAATCCACCACAACCTGTTCAAATCCAGCATGCTTTACATTTATTCATGTATCACTTATTTTGAGACAAGGGGAAAAGGTGTTAAATTCAACTGCTGATAATTATATATTTCATTAGAATAATGCTATATATACAAATGTACACACAAAATCTAATGGATGGATCTGTTTGTACACCATTAGGTTTACCTATGAATGTCACACGCATTGTTTCTACACACATCTTAAATGCAATAAAAACCTGTCTATAATGGGGTTTATTACTAATCTTTACTTAGTCAGTCCCGAAGCCCAGATAAACTTAAGAGGGTTATGTTAAGCAATTGAGAGCTAATGTAAAACTTCATTGAATTTCAATGACATGAATCAATGAGATGATAATGTTAGTCTCAACTTATTTTATATATCTGGTTTAACCAATTCAACTAAGTAATCACAGGTTGAATCAGTGACCATTAACCAAGTACCTCAACTGAGTAGATCTCTGATCTGAGTCTAATAACATTGCATGGAGGAGATCAATACTAATGTGCGTTATGCAAGCTTAATTATTGAATGGAGATCAATTTCAAGTTATCCTATACTTTCGGTGGAAATTTAGTAACATGGAGGAATAAGAATCAAAGGCAGAGGCTGAATTTTGGGTTATGGAACAAGGGTTTTGGGAATTGTTTGGTATTATATTAAACTGTCTTACAATAAAGTAAGAAATGACTATGGAGCAGTACTATAATACTAAATTACAATTAGCATTGCTCCTAATCTGGTTCAAGAAGAGGGAATGAAACACAATGAGATTGTTGTCACTTCATCAAGGAGACCCAATGACTACGTCATACAAGGTCTTTAGATGGCAAATATGTTAAGAGGCTGGAACAGAGAAATTTCGAAGGCAATAACAAACTGGGAATCATAGACATCCATGCAACATCTTGGAGGGATGTGATCTATATATAAAATGAATAACTATGTAACTTTTGTAGATTACTTCTATTACTAGGACACACGCTTGTAGGACAGATATATTTCCTATTTGATTTCTTGGATGCATGCATACCTGTAACTTAGGCAAGTTAGTATTAATGTAGGTATGAACATACTTCCACTAAACTGTTAATGAGATAAAATTTTCAGAAATTTCAATCTTTCAATTATAAATGAAAAACAGAGAAAAGAGAGGAAAAGCATAATTATGTGGAGGGTAAGATATCCTCTAAAGAGAAAAGCAAGACAAAAGTAATTAATTAAAAACGAGAATCAGAATAATTAGCAAGGTTATAACTGCCTAGATCCTGAAGAAATCATGATCATTAAACCAGGTAACTCTTACCTTGGTATCCCCACTATAAGGCATTGGTGCTCCATTATATCCAAGCTGAGAGATTTTAGAATCACCAGCCATATCTCCATTGGCAGCACGCCCCATGGCACTAGCTCGAGCTTCCCATGCTAGGAGACTTCCAAATTCTGGAACAGGCAAATCTTTCACCCTGCTGAGTTGGTCCATTAAAGGCTTGAGCTGTATCTGCAACCAGTTCCAATTATATTTTAGTTTTTTTTTTTTTTTTTTTTTTTTGACAAAATAAAAGTATAATCTATTGATTATCAATTATATGTATTTTGAACCAATTTAACTAAAGAAAAAAAAAAAAAAGGATGGAGTTTGACATGCAATACACAAGTTTCGTAGTCATTGGTAGCAGTAGTAAGATTGGGCTGAGCTTGAACCAGCTAGTACTGAACTAGTTATGACTTATTAGTACAGGTTGTATTGACCTTATACCAGTTGTGCTATCTTGTACCAGTTGTTTTCAAATAAAAAAATTGCCAATAACTTTTTTTCACTCTTTTTATTAGAGATCCCACATTGACTATAAATATGGCCAAATTATAGTAGATAAGTGAGGGTAAACCTTATCTTACCAAATTGATTTTGTAAGGTTGAGTTAGACTTAAAGTCCACTTTCTCAAATGATATCAGAGCAAACCAAGGTTTATCCTAGTGAGATTAGTTAAGTTTATCATGCCATCCATTCTCAGGCATTCCTCTATTCCCACACTCATGTTCTCAACGTGAGAAAAGGTGTTGAAAATCCCAAATCAACTAAAGATATGGCCAAATTATAACATATAACTAGGTATAAATCTCACCTTACCAAGCTAGTTTTGTGATGTTAAGTTCAACTTAAAGTTAAGACTTTTATAATTTGGAAGGGTTGGGTCGTAGGCTTACAATTATGTGGGGCGAGCTAGACATAGTAGCCCTACAAGTCTTGCATGGGCCAACCTGCCCAGCCCACACCGTACTGTACCCCTATATATATGCCAACTAGTGTCTTCAAGGGCACTAGGCCTACCCATTACACTAGGACCATTTGGGTGGGAGTAGTAACATTGTCCCATTTGGAGTCAAATATAGCCACAAGTGTCACAATAGATGATTAGCAACATCATACAGTAAGAAAGGTGGGTTCGAGTGTCGGTTGTGCAATAAGGCTAATGCAATAGTGTTTAAGTAGTACATGCTTTAATGGAACCTTCAAATTGATGAGTCGACACCTTTTTGGGACCATTAATGACATGCTTAGAACACCACTTGTTAGGGTATCATAGTTCATTGTTATGTATGGGTCCAAGACTCTTAAGCTATTGAACGCCCAAAATAATGTTTGTGCCACTTATGGGGAGGATGTCGAACTCAATGGAAAAAACTTGGCCTTGGATGGTAAGATTTGTGGACAAGCCATTGCCGATCATGACATGAAAATTGTGGTTTACATAGGTTTGCACAAAATTGTGGCCATTGCCGTCATCAAATGAGGATGGTCACTCTCGTGTGGTTAATTGAACCATAAACATGAAAATATTTTAGGGCCAGGCAGATACTGCATTGATGCTAATGTGAGGTGTGGGTATAGCATAAAGGTCCTAAGGAATTTTAGATGGTGCAAGAAGGAGGAGGATGACCAGTTTCATGTGTCACTGTCCAGGATTGCATTGGAAACAAGACAACAGATTATTCAACAGATAAAACAAGACTATGTTAACCTCAGCATTTTTATTCATAAATCAATGCCCTTTCCTATGAGCCCTAATGATAGAAAATTAATCAATTCTAGCAAATGGCTGTGAAAACCATATTACCATAACAAAGTAATCAATCTTAAAACTAAACGATTCATAATGGGAAGCCCAAATAGAAGAAATAACATAGTAAAATCATAAAAGAACCTCCATCTTCTGAAGCATGTCTTTCAACTTTTCATGTCGTCGTCTTCTTGCATTATCGTCTCCGTCAGCCCCCTCTTGAACAACAAACTTGTCACTTTCTACCTCAAGTTTTCCATTACAACTTTCACAATGGAAGTCATCATCTTCAAAAGATACTAACCGCAATGCATCCAGAGCATTGTATCTAAAATAATTGAAATACCCAAGTATTATGGAAACATAAAACAATTATTGATATTGAAATAAATTTGGAATTGTAATGGATTACTTAAACCTTTTTCCACACTTTGTACAGATGTATTCTTCAATTGTGTTCTTGTTGTCCAATTCATCTTTCAGCAGCTTCTTCATGCGATGAATTCTGTACCTAACCACATCATATATCTGCAACAAACTTCAACATAAATTTCTACACATGGGGGAGCCATAATTTAATAGATAACTGGCTCAAACAGTGACAAAAAAGAATTCAAAACAAAACAAAAACCACCAGAATCATGGAAGAGCAACACTGTAAAAATATATATAGATGGGCTGGACTGTGAAGAGACAAACCTGTGCATAATCTAGACAACAGTAAGAGTGTGTGTGCAACTTGACCTTCTCTTCTCCCTCTTTTCCACTCAGTTGAGCATCAACTGTAGCAGCTGTAGCAGCACTATACAATTTTGCTCCTTTTGCTGTCTGGAAAACCAGATAATATAGATAGTAAGAAGCATACAACAGATTTGTACCTGCTTGAAGGGAAGTACCTTATCTTTTATCCATGTAAACATTATTAAGGAAACAAAGTCAAATAACTAGGTTCAACTAGGTTCATTCCGTATAAAGAAGAAATTTTGAGTGCACATTGATCATTAAAAAAAACAAGGATCAGAGTCAACATTTGCATATGTTTATAAGAGAGTGTCATCCGGGAAGTAACACCAATGAACTGTACAGACAGAACCCAATAGTTACCTCTCTCCTATATTCTCGAGTAATGATCTTTTCCTCTTCAAAAAACCGCAGAGTACGGCGAAGTTGTTTTGTGTGTAATTTGAGATCTTTTGCCAAATCTTCTTCTCTGACCCATTGTCGCCTGAACCGAATTCACAAAAGACCAATAATTAACCCACACAGTAAAGGAAATGCACTCAAGATTCTTTCAAAAAGTTCAAATTCGCACTTCAATATAGTAAACAAACAGCCCCAGCTGATCTACACTATCTATCAAATTAACAAGCAGTACAATTCATTTTCATTTGTTCTTCTGTCATAACTTATTCAGCAATCAAAAGCTGAAAATCATGAACATTTCCAGTGAAAGAGCAAACCTTGTGAGGGCATCAAGAATCACTACAGCTATTCCTCTGTTATCACTCCTTCCCGATTTGGGTTGATTCTCTCCTTTACTGGTTAGATCATCATAAAAAGCCCTCGCAGCTAGTTTAACCAACCTACACCAAAATCAAAGTAACTAATTAGATTCAATTTTCCGTGTTTATTTTTAATTGATAAAGAAATCTAAGAGTTTCTTTCTTAGAATCTTCAATTGAACTATAAGAGAAAATCCCTACTTGTTGTAGTGATCGACCATCGAAGCGATCTGAGAATAACTTTTAGGAAGGATAAGTGATGTGTGTGCGATTATGGAATGATGTTCATCGCAGCTGCTCACAATTCTTTCATCATTCTGAACAAATGAAAATTGGGAAGACAAGGGGCCCTTATATATGGTAGGGCTTCTCACAAGGTAAGAGTAAAACATTCAATTACTCCTTTCTTCTTCAATTACTCTTTGATATTTATTTTTTTCAAAAAATATCAAAAACATATTCTCTTTTCTATCTTTCAAAATTAAGTAATTTTTTAAACATATAAAAATTATTTATAGTAACGACTAAGAATCTATATAATTTAACAAATTTTATCTCATCTCTAAGAATTTTTTTTAGTAATTTTTCTGTCAATATATAAAATATCTAAAGGTGTTTTGGGCTAAGTAGTAACTTACAATTATATGCAATTTCGTGCCCGTTTTCTCTGTAAACCCAACCCACGCAATTAAAACAATTTCATGACTTTTTTTTAAATCTGGAGCCAAATTTTTCAAAAAGAAAAAAATTAAATTCACAATATTTTGTAACTTTCAACCCAAAAAGAAAATGTAATTAAACATATTAAAAATTATAAATTGTTGAATGAGACTTATAAAAAGAGAGTGAGATATATAAAATTGAGATTTGTAATAATTTTGTGATTCTTAATAATTTTATCTTGAAATAAAAAATTAGATTATTAATATTTATATGAACGAGAGGGATAATAATTTTGAGGATTAGATGTTATATGTGTAATCGGATTTGAAATTGCTTGGATTTCTTTAATGATTAGATGATATCAAGAATAATCTATAATTAGATATTATCAAAAATAAAAAAAATTATATACATGTTTATTCCTTAGTTATATACATATACTTTCGGACTTTTTACTTATTTTAATTTAAAATATAATTTTAATGTACTTTAAATTATTTCATTCAATAAAATATTAAAATATATAAAAATAAGTGTATATATATATATATATATATTCGTCACTATAAAAATTTAATTATAAACTTCTAAGATACATAATGCTTATATGTCTCTCGTTTCAATAGTATTTACATAAAATATCAATAATAATATTTAATTATAAAAGTTAACATCGTTATCAGAAGTTGTATATTGAGAAAAATCTAACTTTAATCCTTATAAAGAATATTAAAAAAATCAAGTATAGTAATTTATTTCTTTATTTTTTTCAAATATTAAAATAAGACAGTTTAAACATTCTGTATATTTTTAGACTAAGATTTGCTATATTTCACATAATTTTTTCAAAAATTAAGTCATTCAGTTTAAGAATTCCTATCAAATTCATTAAATAAAGAAGAGAAAAAAATAAATATAAAAAAATAGTTATCATTATTCGAAGAGAAAATAAGAGGATGAGGACCAAAATATAATTTTTAGATTTTAAGTTATATGACTAAATTTAAGATATCACATAAATATTTATCACTTATTGTTTTTTATCATCGTTTATAATTTGATAAGTAGATTTTTAAAGATAAAAATAACATTACTTTAAATTTTTTAGGGAATAAAAATTCATTAAGCAAAAATCAACTTGAAAATAACTCTGATTTACAAATTTCATATAACTAAACTTCTTGAGTAGATGTACTTTAATTAGAGAAATTTGAATTCAATGAATAGATTATGTAAAAACTTTGGAAGTTGTCCTTTCTTTTCTTCTATGCATAATTTTTCTAAGCAAATTTTGTGATTCATATTAGCAAAGTTTATTCTAATGGACAAATGTGATAAAAAAATACTTATTATTGTAGATTTGTTGAAAGAAATAAGTTGATTGTGTTGTTTTCATAAAGACTTGGATTTTATGTTAAACCTACTGTCTTAAGGTTTTGGGTTAAAGGTGATGTCATTCATTTATGTATGTTTGGTCCATTTCTCCTTCTTGTGAGATCTTCCTTCCGGTTATGCCCCCTCAGATTCTCCCAATAACCACAACAAGTGGTATCATAAAATACAACAAGTGGTATCAGAGCCGAAGGTTCACACCAACCTGATGGTGACTGGCTCATACGATGGAGGGTGTAGAAGAGTGACTAAGAACCGATGGTTCGCACCGACCTGATGGTGACCGACTCATATGATGGGAACTCTCACTTGAAGAGGAGATTGTTGGGTATCCAAGTGTGAGTCTAAGTCTCACATTGAATAAAAATGAGAAAGTTAAACAATATATAAGAAAGAAGACCTATAAACCTATAGCCTTAAGGTTTTGGGTTAAAAGTGGTGTCATTCCCTTGTATGTTGGGCCCATTTCTCCTTCTTGTGACATACCAATACCAATCAAACATATGTGGGTATTATGGTGATCATGGATTGAATTCTTCAAAATTCAATCTAGATTGATTCATATCAAATAAAATATATTCAATGTATCTCAAACATGGATCCAAGTTGACTTGGCCCAACCTAGTCCAGTTCTTCTCAATACCACCTGAGTTTGACTTTACATGGACTCGACTGAACTCGACTCAACCCAGGCCTAACCTAAGTGAGAGACTATATTTTAAAAGTGAGATTGGACTTTAAATGTAAGACACTTGATTCAATCACATGGGATGGGTGGATGATTAGATCCAAGTCTACAAATATCTCAACTAGTAATCCTAAGTTTTGATGATAAAAAATAACACTAAGTTTTGATAAATCTAATGAGTTTTTTGACTGTGAATCACCTAAGATTACTTGTAGTCCAAAAAGACATGGTCTGTCTTTCATGAGATGTCGTATAAAGATCCAATGGATGACCAAAGACTAAAGAACAAGAAGACAAAGGCATAATAAGCCTCATGAGTTATCATTAGAAAACCTAACTTTAGACATCATAATATTGAAGCATTAGACTATCAAGATCTCAGCAGACGATTCCAATAACATATTGGATGCTCAAGAATATTGTCTACAAGTTTAAAGGACCAGACTAACAAACTTCAAAGAATATCCTAACACACACACAACTTATCCCTTGTGTGATATATTCTCATTTTGGTGTGGTCAAAATAGTGTACATAACTACATAGATAAAACATGTTCCTTTACTCAACAAAAGGAGTATAACAATGAAGTGTTAGTCAAAAATCAAACATATATTTTGAAAAGCTTTGACACCAAAGACAACTCACACACACTAGGTCATAATGAATATTTTGTAGAAACGTCATCTATTATAATTGAGAGAAAAAAGTGTGCTTTCACTGTATATCCTTCATGTTTGTTTGAAGTTAGGTTATGGACAAGCAGTTGTATTTCATATTCATTTGATTGAGTGTGAAGCCTTATAAAAACAACTTTACTGGTGTATAGACTGGATAGGTGTTATGTATTTGTTACTATAAACTTAAGGAGAGCCTAATGAATAACCAAAGGAGCATTTCTCATTAGGCCACCAATGTTTCTAAGGAAATGGAGATGTACATAAACTCCTCAAATTATCAATTGTGGAACATCATTATAAAAGGAAACATAAAATTAAAGCTTAAAAGGAAGATTGAACCCAATAAGAGTTTGACTCCATGTAGTTGAACAACAAAGTCTACATCAAAGCATCTACGAAGCTAACATAGAGAAACTATAGCACTTAAGGCTCTAGAAGAAGAGAATGATATATCTAGAGTTGAGATGGAAAACTCAACTAATGACAAAATATAATTGATGCCAAGGAAGTTTAATCAGATTCTTAAGAAAAAAGTACAAGGTAATAAAATATTTTTCAAAAAGAAGGAAGGCTTCATCAAAAAGAAAATGAAGAAAGCCAAAAAATATTTGCTATGAATGCAAAGAATTAGGGCACATGAGGAAGAATTGTCTTAAGCTCAAGAAGAAACCAAGATTTAAAGATAAGAGTGTGATGGCTACATGGGAAGATTTAGACTCAAGATCTGATTCAAGGTTAGACGTTGAGCAAACTAATCTCTATGCTATGACAGATGTTGAAAATGAGATACATTCTAATTCTTATCTAATTTCAAAAACATCATCTTACTTATCCCTCCTCATCATTTGATGAAGACAAAGAGGAAGATCTCTCCTACAAAAATCTTCTCAATAGTTGTAATAGAATCTCTAAGCAATATTTTAAGTCAAAACAAAAATTTAAAGATTTATTCATTGCAAATCAAAAAAACTCAAAGAGAATCAATTATCAACTAAAGAGAAGATGTTTTGTCTATGATAGATGTATAAGGCAAATGTAAAGAAAATAAAATCTCTTAAAAGTAAAGTATAAAGTTGTAAACGTGACTTTACAAATTTTAGTGAGAACTCCAAAGTTCTAAACCTTTTTTTCTCAAATACTAAAAATGTATCTAACAAGTTTGGTTTAGGATAATTGTCATCATTGTGGTAAATATGGACACCCCAATGTCAAATTTAAACACAAAAAGACAATCGTCTAAAACTAATAAGAAAGAACTCAATATAATTTGAGTACCAAAAGAATTTATAATTCTTGTTTCATATGTATTTTATGGGAAGAGGTCAAGGTCTAAATTGGTTCTTGTAAATAATGGATGCTTGTGACAAATTACACACACAAACTTCATTGCTAACTTAAAGCAACATGACGAAGGAAAATAACCTTTGGAGTCATTACAAAAAGAAAGATCTCTGAAATTGGTACTATAGGTATGTCTTTCCTTGTTTCTATTAAAATTGTGTTTTTTAGTGAAGACTCAAGTATAATAATCATACTTGTAAAGTCTAAAAGTTCTCCAAAATATAAATAAAACTTTGTACATAACATAGAAAATTAAAAAGAACTAGGAATTCTGAGAGTTGTAAAATCTGAAATTATGAAAACTAACTTTAAGTATACTAAATAAATTGTGTAAAACCTATACAAATTCCATTGAGAAAGCTCAAGTCATTTAAAGATTGTTTTAAACTTGTTGAATTTTTAGTTCTACACTGAACAAATTATCATTTAATCAATCTTGCACTCTGTAGAGCAAATTCACTAAACACATTTCTATTCACTAAGATCATAGTCAATTAATTATGTTATTTGAAAATTGAAGATTTGTTGAGAGAATTTGTTCTATGTGAGCAAATTCCACAATTTGAAAGCTCTTTGACCATAATGGACTCTTCATCCAAACTGACAAAGAAAAATAATTAATATTAATGAAAATGTATACAATTAAGATCATTTCTAATTAATTACTCTTTTTATGACTCATTTGCCAAAACTAAGTTAAGAATGAACATTTATACACTAAAACAATGGTAAAGAATTTGACTATGTTAGAAGTATACATAAAATATGCTTATCATTGGCTTTACCGTATACATTCTATCATGGCCAAAAATAACAAAATATAAAAGATGGTCATATTTTGTTTATAAGACGCAAGTGTTTACTCAAACAACGATAAACATTGTGACGTTCAGATTTTTTCTAAAAAATACTTGACGGGTTATTTAGGACTGGCTATGTTTCAAAAAAGATTCTCGTACAGATTAGCCAAAAGTGGTACGAGCTGCCAAAAGAATACTCGTTTGTATCTTGTAGCGATAATATACATATTGGAACTCAATCAGTTGATTGAGAACTAGACATAGTCTACACTATTAGATGAATGGTGTTGCTTTATGAGACGTTCAAACTTGGATCATCTGAAAATAATTCATAAGACTTTTTGAGCTCTTGTTAGGTTGTAATTTAATCTAGTATTATTTTTTAATTCTTAAAAAGACGTCAAACTAAAGACATTTTATGTCTGTTTGTACTAGAATCAATCTTAGATTGGTTCATATTTGACAAACTCGTTAGATATACCGAAACTTGAATTATTTGTTATCATCAAAATGTTAGTAAATTATTATCAAATGTTTAGATTTGTGTCTTATCATATATATCTTAACAGGTAAGATGTATCTAAATTGAGTAAAAAAAGAAATACGATTCAAAAATATAAACAGAAAAATGATTCACAAAAATGTTAAAGTAGGATTTCGTTAAAAAATAATAATAGGTAAAAACTTTAAATAATAAAATTTCAAAACATGCTTTTCAATAAGTAATGCTCCCATCTCAAAATATCATTTCCTTAAAAACACTTGTTTGGTGAAATAAAACATTACTTATGTAAATGTTGTAACATAATATTGATCATAAATATGAACTTTTAATACTAAGTCAAATAAAGTCATTGTATTCAAATGTATTAAACTGTTATAAATCCATATAATGTTAATTATTGACAATAAAGGTCAATCAGTCTCATCAAACATGTTCATCTCCACAAAGAAAAGTTAATAATAATTCATCTGTTTAAATGAATTACTTACTTTGCTTTCAAATTTAAAAAGATTATATATCTACCCTTTTTTAAGATAATTACATCAAATATTATTTGTAATGAAGTATTTAAACGTAGATTCAATATTCCACAACTTAATTGATTAAATATTGTACTTAAAATCAAAGTTCAACAATCAAATATTTATCAGTCTAGTAATACTGCAAGAACACAACAACTAAATATTTATTTGTATTGTTTGTTCACATAAAGCAAAAAAAAAATCATATAAATATACACCACTAATTAAAAGAATGCTATGCTAATATATTTCCTTTTATATTTTTATCATTATTATTTAAAAAAATTACTACTAACTTTGAACGTCGTAAAGTTTTTGCTCTAAATAGACTTCATTCAACACCTGAGTGTTTAATTGGAGATTATTTTTATATTCCACAAGCTCAATAAAAAGGCCCATTTCTTCCATAAATCATCCAACAATATTAAAAACATTATTTATTAGTATTAAATATATATTTATAACTTTTATAGTCATTTTAAAATAAGAAACAATTCCTTCAAAAACCACTTGGTAGTGGCCTCATTGAATGCATCACCATGCATGGTTCCACGCCATTCAGAACTTAAGACTAAATTATAAGGTGGGATGTTGATGGTTGTAAATGTGTCACACGTGTTAGTGGGGTCACTGCAAATGAGAAACGCAAAGAACATTGTACAAGTTGATCATGCCTCCAAATGACAATTCAATTTTTCTAATAAAAAAAACATTTATTTTTATTATATTTGTAATAAAATGACATTCATTTTCTTAATCTTTAATAAATTAATCTTTGTCTTCTATAGTTTATTTTAAAAGAATAATTTATCAATGAAATTGATTGAAAATTGTAAAAAAAAATTAAAATATAAAAATTAATTTTTAAAATAAATTATTTTTCATAAATTTCACATAAAATATGTTAATAATGTTTAAATAAAAATAAACATCACTTTATTAAAATATAAAAATCTAAGTACGGTTTTATTAAAAAAAAGATGATTTTTATTTTATTATTTTTAAATGGGTGTTTAATTAGAACTATAACTTATTTAATTTTTTTAAATAAAAGTTAAATGAGCGAGTGCGGCTAGACAATGATACCACCAATGTTGACTCAACCACTTGTTTTCGCATTACACTTACAGTGGCTGGGATCAGGACACGTGTAAAACATAATGATGTGATCTTTGCCTTTGGTGACCAATATCGACACGTTCTTGGTCACATTACATTCTTTTTTTCTTAATCACAACTACATTCTATTTTATTTTATTTCAAGAGGAATTTATGTTCTTCCAGTTTCCTAAACCTAACTTGGTGACCTAATAGATATATCCCTTCAAATTTTAAATTGTTCAGTTCGATGTACTTTCAAACTCAATTTCCAATTTCCAATACTTCACAAATCTCTCTTAAGATGGAAGTGTATTATAATCAATTAGAAATACTTTTGATTTGAACGAGAATGGTGTAAAATTGATATTAAAATAATATATCAAATATAATATATGTATAAAAAAAAGTCTTTTGAGTATATGTTTTAATAAAGGAGTTATATAGCAAATATATGAAGAAAGTTGGTCCAAGGTGTTATACGAATATATAAAATAGTTAAACTTGTGCAGTAGATATGATTCTCCATGACCTTTAATGCAGTGTAGAATAAGTTTCATGAAAAAGAGAACATAAGATGAGTAACTTTTAAAATGTGTATATAAGATATTTTACTAATAATTTGAATGTCAAAATCTACACTATACTAATTATAATGTATTATTTAGCTTTCTATCTAAAATATTTATTTATAATTTTAACCATTTTTATATATTCATTTATACATTACAACATTAATTTTCACTGCATAACATACTATCTCTAATAAATTTAATGCTTGTAATTTAAGAAGTTTACATATAGTATACATCATAATTAAATATTATCCAAACACATAAATATAATATAGAGACCAAAAAATATAAGTAGGTACAATGCTTTGCTCAAAACATGCATTTATCTAAATTATCATATATAATATGATCCCACCACCATCCACGCACAGCACCTTATGAAGAAAGTTATAACCACAACATGATACAAGTTCAATGGATTACATTCATAAATATAATAATTTATTTTTATGATAAAACTAAGATTAATTCAATTCATAAAATAATGGATGAGGATTTCGTTATTTTAAAAGTAATACTGGATAATCTTACAAAATAACTCTAAATAAAGTTATTGTTTTAATAACTCTGAACATATACTAAAATTTCATTATTCAATCGTTAAAAGAAGAATAATTTTCAAGATTTTATAAAACTTTAAATATTTGGATACTTTACTAAAATTTCAACTTATCACGAGTGAATGTAAATTTGCTATATATGCTGTTTGAATCTAGAGACTTCTAGTGTTTTCTTCTAAACTTTTATTACAAAGGTAAATAACTTAAAAATATAACTCGTTAAAAATTAGACACTAAAGAGAAACTTTTGAAAATATAAATAACTAAATATTGATGAGAAAATTGGAAATTTCAATATAAAAAGAAGAGGATAAAGAATTTATAAATTTAAAATTGAAAAAAAAATTAAAGTCAAAAGGAAACTTCTAACAACTCTTTAATTTGTAAAAGAAACTCTGAAAATGTTATAACTACTTGTCATTAAGAGAAAGGACGCACGTATCTAAAAAAAAATGACTTCGTATTTATTATTGAAAATTTAACTACATAATATAAAATTGGAGATTCAAAATAGACTGGGATATATTAATATTTACCAGCTGATTTAACAGGAAATCACACTAGCAATATGGATAAATAATTATCTAGTTGATATTATTTCCCTTTTTTCACGTCTAAACATTTCACACATAGAAAGAAATCCCACAAAATCAATTAAATAAAATGACCCCAATTTTGTTAATGATAATGAAAATAAAGCAAATCAAAATCAATTAAATAAAGCAACAACACCAAGAATGTTGTTATATAACTAGCTTAAAGTGTTATAGCAATGTATAAAAAAAAAAAATCTTAAAGTGTATAGCATCCAATGCCAACATATTTTTATCTCTATTCAACATCAAGTAGTACGAAGTTTCAGAAGCAATCAAAGTGGCACAAAAGAAGAAATTAAACGTATGCAATTATCCTTCTCCATAAATGATAAACATTTTTCAGATAACTTTCCTAAAAATTCCTTTGGAAAACAAAATCTTCATAACTTTTTATAAATGATATCAGTCATTAAATTTCAGTATCCTACTTAACCTGGTAATACATCTCCATAAGACAAATTTGAACCTTATGAAATACGTAATCAAGAACAAAAACTGTTGCTATCGTGGAGGAAAAAAAAATACTTCACACCCACGTGTACTCACCTTAGCTTTTATATAAAAAACTCACTTATTAAATTTTATAATCTTTTGTAAATTGATTAATTATTAAACTGATTTTAATGGATATAAAAAATAGTTATTAAATAATAAATTTCGATGGTTATATAATGCGTGATTATTTTAGTCAAATTTGAGTTTATTAGAAGTCTCAGAAAAAGATTTGACCAACAAAATAATCATTTGAAGATTAATTTTAAAAAAAAAAATTAAAAACAATTACAGATGTTAAAAAAAACATGTCTAGAATAAAGTAAACATTTATTATTATGATAAATAAAAAACTGTTCAATTAAAAAAGTTTATCATTTAAGATTAAATATTTGACCAGCATTATTTATATTGAAAAGAAGCGGAGACTCCGGGAGCCTATAAATACCCCAAAACATTTTCACTTTTCTCAACGAAACTGAAACTCTTGTTATTCTCTTCCTCTTTCGGCAATGGACTCGACGAAGCAACAAGCGCAGAAGCTCCTGGTGGCGGTGGCGGCGATGCTGGCGGTGGTAGCGAAACGGGCGAGCCGGCTGCCGCGGAAGCTGAAGGCAGCGGCGCCGCCGAAGGAGGAGTGGAGGATCGAACTGCGGAAGCCGAAGAAGCTTCTGAGCAACATAGGCGGCAAAACGCTGCCGTTTCTGGTGAAGAGGAGCAAGAAGAAGCGCGGCGAGGAGGATTGGGGGAAAGGCGGCGTGTGGCAGAAGGCGATCCTGATGGGAGACAAGTGCGAGCCGTTGGATTTCTCGGGCGTAATCTATTACGATAGTGACGGGAAACAGGTGAACGAGATGCCTCTAAGGTCGCCACGCTCGAGTCCCGTGCCCGGTGGCTATTACTTCATCCGCCACCGGGAACCCCGCGACCACCACCCCTGAACTCTTTTTCCGCCGTTCGCTTTTTCGATCGCCGCCGTTTGCTTTTTAACGTGGGATCGAAAATTTGTATAGAACATCTGAAAGTTAGAGATTTGGATGTTTATTGCTTAGATAAATAATCTAGTCTCTTTCGAACTATGTTTTAGGTTTAAATTTCTCTTTCCCTTTTTCCTCAATGAAAAGGTGGATGCATGAAATTTTTACAACTTTTTCTTTATTATTAATCGTAATGATCTTGATTAGTGTTTATTACTTTTTAATATGGTATTGATATCAATTTTTTATTATAAAATAATAATTAATATCATTATTAAGTATTTTGAATGCTTTAAACATTTTCCCTTTAAGGTTACCGTGTGTATATGAAACCTTATACCACTTTGTTGAGGAAACAGGTCCTTCAACTTTTTGCAGTGTTGATTGTTTAATCTTTTGTTTGATATAAAATTGAGATTTTTAATTTATAAAAAAAAAAACTCAACGATATTCAATTATGTATTGGAGGAAGATTGGTTGAGATTATAACAACTGATGTATATAATAATTCTTGGGCAATAATCTAATTTGGAGAAGTTTGAGTTTCCTTTTTCAGTTTTTCTTTGTAGTTGACTAATAATGTGTAAAATTACGTTTTTTTATTTATTTTATCTTTTAGCAAAGTACTTATAATGGTTAAAAAGAATAATTGAAAATTTATATATATTTATTATATATATATATATATATATATATATATATATCACTTTTAATATATTTTTAATGTTTATTTTTTTATTTTTTTATCATAATATTTTTATTACTGTTATTTATTAGTATTATTGTTATTATTACTCTTTTATGTCTTCAATTCTTATGAAAACATTTCTATCTAATGAAAATATATATATCTTTAATTAAAAGAAGTAAAAGTAAATAAATAGAATTTAAATTTTAAGAAAAAAAAAACTTCCAAACAAGAACCCCAACTAGAAATTCCATTCTCTTGTTTTATTTCCAATTGATCCCATTTCAGAGTCGACGTTGTCTAATACTAGCTTAAAATGTTTAAATAAATCTTCATTGTTTTTATTTTATATAATGATATTTTTCTAAAATATTTTAACTTTAATTAATGTATGATATCTAATTACAACGATGTCAGCACTGCTGATTAAATATTCAGTCATCATCTAAATTGAATTGTTATAATTTTGATATGAATCTTGAAGTAGTTATTGGAAAATTGGTGCAAAGATGGCCTCTAACAAAATGATTTAAAAAGAAAGAAAGGGTTGGTTAATTGTTGAAATAGGATTTGCATAAAGTAGGTGTTAGCTCCGTTGAATTGGTGGGTGAAGATGTGGAAGCTAAATTTGTATTGTAATGTGATGAGTGATAGAGTGGGCATGAAAAACATTTGACTTTTGCATGCTGTGCTGTCCACTCAAATTCTACTTAAATGCTTTTGCGTCCACTCAACGCGCATTCAATCTACCTCAATTTTCTCTCTCTTCTTCATTTAATATAATATAATATATTCTCAGGTCAACTCTTAAATTAAAACTTTAATTAAGTTTTAATTAATATAAACTTAAATATTTTTAGTTATCTTATTTTTAACTCTTTTATTATTAACTATTTTAAATTTATTTGTGATGTTGAAGATTCCAATATCGGCTACGTTATATCATAACTACTGTGTTTTGTCATTATTAATCTGTTTTTTTAGTATTTAATTTTTAAAATAAAATAATATTATTTCTGGCAAAGATAATTAAAATTTTATAATTTTATTTCTAGTATTATACTTGAGATTGCAATTAATTTTTCTATCAAACATCACAGTGCTGTCCCTGTTACTCGCAGAAACATTTACAAGTGTAGAATGCAGCAAATCGCAAAATGATGTACTGTATGTATTGCCAATTAACAAATATAACCATAGAAAACAAAACAGAAAGTAGAACACGATACTCTTTCATTCTTAAATTAAATATTAAAATAAAATTCATTCTCAATCTATATGATCATTGTTATCATGACTTTTTTATCTTCTTCAACTTTTTCTATTTTCAGTCTTTGTTCTCAATTTCGGTCTTTGGTGCTCAATTATCGAGTGATACTTGTAATTATATTATAATGTTTAAGTCAGTTATGTTAAAAGATTCATTACTATTTTCCATATTATATAAATCTATTTATAGTACTTGAGTTGAATTTTACGTGTATTATTAATTTTGACTTAATATTTTTTAATGATGATTGTAAAATAGATTTATATTTAATTATTATTAATGAGATAATTGTATAATAATACTATAAGGTAATTGTCTTGAATGATTACTCGATAAAGATTCTATATGTTAACAAATCAACATTTGGGATTAGGGATTGATATATCGACATATAACTTCCCAAATTTGAATAGTAGTGATGAATTTTTAAAAGAAAAAAATAATTTCTTATTATATATTCAGTTGTTTGATACCTAATCGACCGTACAATATTAAAAATAAGTCGAATCAACGCAGATAATGATAATAGAAAATAAAGACCACATCATTATAATAAAATTATAGTAAAAGACAAAATCAAATAATATGAGATAAATTAAAAATATAAAATTTTAAACATTTAATATCATGAAATTTTTTAATAAAAAATTAATAAAAAAATTAAATTTATGAGGACCTTAAAAAGGAAAAAAATAATTTTTAAGAGTTTATTTAATTATTTTAATGTATAACCTTAAGGCCATCCACAAGGCTTAGCAAATGCTAGGTGATTTGGTAGTGATTCTCCATTGTGATTACTTAGGATAGTTCTTTGCTTAACTAAACATTCGGTGTTTATATTATTTTTAAATTAAAAATGTATTTATAATGTAAAAATAATTTTTTAAATACTATATAGTGAAATTTATAAATTTTATATATACAAATTATTTATACAGGGAATTAAGTTCTATTTTTTAACATCTTTCTATATGCCAGTATTTATATAAATAAGATTTATTTTAATTTATTTTACCCGCATAAATTTTCTAATCTTTTTTTATTCAGTCCTTTACTTCAAATTTCCTGATGTTTGTTATTAGTTCTGGTAACATCAGCACGTATTAATCCTTAATCACAACAAATCCCCATTTAAATCAATTTTTTTTCTTCTAAATTATTTATTTGATTTCTGTTGATTCAATAAAATAAAATCAAAACCAATTCATTTGGAATCTTTATTTTAAATATGTAATTTCTATTGATTTATATAATTTGAATGTTACTGTAATTACGTAATTCAGTTGTTTTATCATTTTAAATAAATTTTAATTTAGTTAAAAAGTAGGTATTTTTAAAAACATTCCACAAAATAATATCATAAATATTTTTTATTTTTTATTTTAGCTTTAAATAAAATATTTATAATTTAATAAATTAATCAATTAAAAACGTCAAATGTGATTTTTTTTAAAATCTATTTAAGAATACAGAAAAAAGATAGTGCATTGGAAAGATAAATTCTTATAGAAGTGCTTACATTAGAAAATGTAAAAATGAGTGCATTGTATACAAATGTAACATTAGGCAACCCAAACTAAAATCTCCTTGGAAATGACATATATTTAAAATGACATATATTTACGTTATTACGGTACAATAAGATATTAAATGACATTCTTATCTTCACAATATAAAGATTTAAAAGTTGTTTTATAACGAAAATATAAGTTAAGATACTAGAATAGAATAAAAACATGATTGATGAAAATAAAGAGTAAAACTAGTTTTATTTTATCCAACTGTAGATTGGATATCAAATTAAATAAGAATGTATAACAATATATATGATGAATTTTATACACAATTTTTTATATCTAATGTATAATTAATATATGATAATATATAATGAATTTTTCATTTAGTGTACAGTAATAGTGAAAAAAATATCATATAAATTAAAAAATAAATGTCTTATAATAAAGTTGTGTAAGAATTTAAAATATTTGATTCCATGTTTTTATCGTAACATGAACTTAATACAATTATAATAAATAATATATTAAATTATCTTATTTTTGTAAAATAAACATAGTCACATAAAAAATATATATATATATATATATATATATATGAAAAAATTATAAGAGATCGTAATAAAAGTTTTTTTTTATCTTAAGACATATATGATTTTGATGGTTGTTTGATCTTATTGTGTTTAACTTTTCACTTTTTTTTTTTAATTTATGTTTTGTTCTTCAAGTTTTATAGAGTTTAAAATTGTTAAAATATTTTTTTTTAAGTTTTCTTAAAATAATAATGGTTTAGGGTAATTTAAAACTTGCAAACATTTAGATACCAGTATTGTATTTTCTAATTCATCTTGGTTGTTTATTTGTTGATTAAATTCAATAATAATAAAAAAACTAAAACTAATCATTTTTACTATAATAGATTCAATATTGTAGAGATATGTCGAAAACCAAAAAGACAAATAATATCAAAATAAAACAAAAAAGAAAAAGAAATTAAAAGTTAGTTGAAAAATCACATAACACATCATCAATTTGCCCTGCTTTTTTAATACCATTCTCCATTTGTCTTTTTTTAGGAATACCAAATTGTATCCATTATGTCTCCCAATATATTATTTTATAGTTAGCTTTCATTTGAAACTTTAATATGAATCTTTTGGGTGAAATTATTTTCATAACTTAACTTATTTTTAGTGTCTTTTTCTTGTTTTTTTCTCTACAATTTTTTTTTTCTTTTGATATCTTGGTTTAACTTTTTTTCTTTTTACTATTTTTAGTTTATCTTTTCAAATTCTTATAAGTCGTGTCTTATAATTTAAAAAATATATATATATTAAGGATTTGTGTCTCTTTTTAGTAAGTATTCTTAATTTTAATTTTGAGACAATTTTAGTATACTTTCGATTACTCTTTTACGTGTCAAAGTAGAACATTATCATTTTGAAAAATTTGTGCCACTTTAAGATAAAAAAAAATTAAATACTTTTTGAGTGAAAATAAGAGAGTGATTAAGAATTTTTTTACTAATATATACTAGTTTCTTACTTTCTTTTGAGTTATTTTATGCTTATCTTTATAAGATGTCCATAAGTCCCCTGTAAACTTAAATGAAGTCATAGAAAGTGTGAACATAAAAAATGTGAACATGAAGTGGAAACAATTGATTCTATAACAACTTCAAGATTTAATGGAGTATAAAGACTTAAAATCATGAACTTAAAAGAGAGAAATAAAAGATTAAAAGAGAGAAAGAAGATATCCAAAATCTTCATTCTATTATGAAAGTGAGAGAAAAGAATTTTACAACCATGAAAGAAGAGTAACAAGAAGAGAAATGAATAGATACGGAGATAAAGTTTATAAAAATAATAAAAGATTTCAAAATTTTATGATAATATTGATCCGAATGTATATATTAATAAAAGAGAAAAATAGATCAAATTTAATTTTCGTATAAATTTTGTGATATAAATATTATTAATTTAAAAAAAATTAAAGGACATACTTTATTTTATTGGATTCAAGTGATAAATACGATAAAAAAATTATAATCACTTAGAATGATTTTAAATAAAGTATAAAAAATAGATTTGTATCTTCACGTTATGGAAGACTTGATACTTTAAATCAAATATTAATAAGAAATAAAAATGCTTCTTGTAAAATGTGAAATTAATGAAGATTTAGACCTAACTCTCTTCATCTTAAAGAAATGCTCCCCTGAACTTATGCATCTTCTCTTCAAATATTACTCTCCCTTAAATTATGATCCCTTTTGACATTTACCCTCCCTTAAAACACTTCATAAAAGTTGAACTATTTTTAAAAAAACCTGCGATGTTATTATCCACGTGGAACTCTTTAAAAGTGTATTTCTCCAAAAGATGTGACAAGTGGACATTAAAAGGTAGCTATGGGCAACATAGGTAAGGTTTTAGCAAATAAATATCGAAAATAAGTTTATAAATAGAAATGCATAATTTTATTATTGAGATCAACGTCGTGACATTATGCATTGATATTTTTGTAACACCATTAGAAATTATTAATAAAATTGATATTTTTGTAACATCAAAAGAAATTATTAATAGAAAAAGGAGTATGATGTTCGTTGACCACCAGTCTCCTAAATGGAAATTAATTTATTATATTTATTTATAATTGCATTCATTATATTTCTTTTCTCTTAAAAGCTTTACATTTGAAGCTCATTATTTTTTAAAGTATTTCCCCTTCTTTAGTTTTCGAAGCTTATATTCATTCTTGTTTAATCTTTTTGAGTTGTTTCTCTAAAAAACACTTTCGATTTCCACTGATGTTTACATTTCCAGTAGTTTATTTCCAAATTTAAATTTAAGTATTGCCAAATATGTATCATTCTTATTTTAATATTATGAGTTCCAAAAACTAATTCTCTTATAAATAAGTAAAAAACGTTTCACTTTAAATTTCATTATTGCGCTGAAGTGTATTATAATATTCTGTAAAGGTTTCTTTACATTTCTCAATACATCCAAATTAGAAATCTTAGATTGCTAATCTATGTAAAAAAAAATCATAGTTAAATTTGTTTTAATAATTAAATAAATTTGGAATATTCAACTTTTAAAGTAAAACACTATAAATTTAAAAATATATAACAAAAAAACTAATAATTTTGTTATGATTAACTAATAAAAATTCAAAAGAATAAAATTATATTAGTAATAATTATTGACACTAAAACAATATTTTTCACTCAACTTTTATTATTATTATTATTATTTTTATTATTATTTATATATTTACTATATTACATTTTTATCCATTTAAACCGGCAGCTGTTAATTATCACTTATTTATTTTCTTTTCGAGTAGATGATTTTGCGGGGCATTGTTCGTCACAGACCCAGCTTCCCTGCTTGGGAGATTGTAGTCAAACTCAGCTTTTAAAGAAATTATAAACAAAGGATTAGGTAAACAAATTAGTCTAATAAAAAAATACAAATTATATTAGTGAAACTTTTTAAAAATCACTTACACAGGGTTAAAAAAAATTATTTTTTTTTATAACTTCAAATTAATTTAGTTTGTAGAGATATTTATTTTATTTGTTTAGAAGTGTTTCGGAGAAGTAATCAAAACATGCATAAAATTTGGTTGAAACTTCCATAATTTGTTCTTCTTTTAGTTTTGGTGTTGATTTGACAAATTATTTTTGTTTTATTCTGAAAAACTTGGTTTTCGTGCCTATAAATTATGTAAATTTTAGCTTTAGTTACTTATCTATTTTTAATTTTTAAAATTTTTGAAATATATTATTTTTTATTCCTTTAAGTGGTTTAAAGTGTTCTCTTAACAGGGAAAATGGTCTAAGTAGCGTTTTGATGATTTAAAGCGCTACATTTCAAATTTCAAAATTAGAGACACTAAATATGGGCAACTTTTTTCAAGGACCTAAAACTAAATTTAATGGGACTAGAAACATATTTTATCCTTTTATTTTATATGATAAAAATCTCTAAAGTTTCGATATTAATACGAAAAAATATGTTGAATATTTTTAATTAATTAATCGTCCGTGTTGTTATACAATATTCCTATTAGAGATCATTTTAGAAAAAAAAAAACTATATTAATTTTATAATTTCGAAATATTTTTTCTCTTATATAAAAGAGAATACAATATGTTTCAATTTACAAAAAAAATTCAACGTTTAAGTTAATGAAAACTAAACAAAATATAAAACAAGTAAGTATTGAATGAGTAACTTATTGTAAAATTTGTGAATATTTATAGGTCTTGAAATAAAGAATGAAAAAATAATTAAAATAAAAATAACTATCAAAGACCTAAAATTTAATACATAATATTCTTATATCCAAATTATTTCAATATTAAATAATATTTTATTATATATATATATATATATATACAATTATAATTATAAATATATCTCCAGGGGAGATTATATAGAATCTATTGGATTTGAAGTGGCAAATTGCGTTGTTCCAATCTGGTATGAGGATATTGAGAATTCCACCATTGTTGGCCACTAAGATGGAGAAATAAGAAGTAAAACGAAAATTGTGTCCCTATATAATAGTTGGTGACATGCTAAAGAATAAATACCTACCCTACTGCCATTCAAGGTCGGTCGTCACTGTAAAAGTTTAGACTCTCCATCACCATAATTGCCACATAAATTGCATTTATTTCATATTTTCTAAACACAATGACAATGGTGATCCTAAAGTAATTACAATTTAAAACCATCCCATAGATTTCAACCATTAACTTATAAATTTCGAGATTTTTTTCAAAAGTGACAAATTTCAAGATAAACTTTTACTACTCTACATTTTCATTAATTCAATTTTCAAAAATCATGGTTCCGTATTTTGAAGAATCTTTCGAAAATTTATATTTTGTTATGATGAAGGTAACGCTGAAGAAATAATGAAACATAGCCCTCACCATTTTATCTACAATCAAAACAAAAAACTTTTGTTAAGTTTCATCATAATGCATTCAATTATAAAGTTTTTATCCTTTTAGATTGTACTTTACTCCAATTTTCCCCACAATATTCCGTTATATCTTTTTTATTATTAAATGAAACTACTAAAAAAATACATTTTTACCATGGTATTCCATCCATTATTTAATAACTAATGTACATAGAAGATGATTACTTCTGTATGTAACAATTATAAAGCGTCTTTAAAGTGTAAGTTATCTATCGATCGGATAAAGTGTAATAGTTATTTTTAAATTTTTCACCCATTAAAGTATATTTCTTTTTTTGTAAAAATTGTTTTTAACTCGTATTTTCTTTTCAAAGATTTTTTTTAATTTTTTTAATTAATATTTTGTTGTAATTAAGAAAGATAATAATAAAATATTTTAGAAAGATAGAAGTAATATAATGTTAAAGAATATATTTTTTTTTATTTTAAGAAGAGATAATGATGATAACTAATAGTGACTTTGTAAATATAATGTAAACTGACTGATAATGATAATACTTATAATCAAGTTTTGATTAGTGAAATTTATAACAAAAATACTATTCTACTTTACAAACATTTATGTATATACCACTCATGTTAATGAGTCCATTATGTTATATGAGTTTATAAGACTTAAGCTCAAAGAAAGTTTATCAGAGTAAACAAAGTTTTGAAGAGTATAAAAGTAAAACCTGTAAAAAAAAGATAGAAATTAGAAAAGAAGTAGCCGAATTCTATATGCAAACTAAAGAAAATAGACGTTACTCAAAGAGTAAACAAAATAAATCAAAGGGTAGATAAAGTAAAACTCACTAAGGCAATACATAAGTTCAAAAGAAGTAGATGAAATCTACTCATAAACTACAGAGAACAGATCTAATAGAAAAGTAAAGAAAGTAAAGCACGCAAGACAAGACAAAGTTCAAAAAGAAAGTAGACGAAGCTTACGAGTTGGCATAATTCCAACACGGGGGACAAAAAATCTCTAAATTTCTATGCTTAATATGGTACTGTTAGTGCTGCAAAGAGATTTACAGAAATAAAATTGTTGTCCTTATTATAACAGTTTGAGTGCTAAAGAGAGAGTTGTCAAGATAAAATCAAACATATTTAGAAAAGAACTTAGAAAAAAAAAAAAAAAAATAGCACACAATGGTACCATCAAAACACTGGTGGTTTTCTCCATTCAATGCACCATCATTATCAAAGTGTTACCACAAATTCAACTCTGTTTCATACAATTAAGGATAATGTTATTTGATCCAGACACATGCTAGCAGAATCAGTGAAAAGAATAAAAATGCCACCAGATACACCATTGTGATTTTGACCCTGACATCCATGCTAGAAATGTGTTCATTCCTTGAATACACTTCATCTGAATGAACAATTATATTCCTGGCACCTTCTTTCTCTTCAATGGAATCAAAGTTGGATGAGTTCGCCACATTTGAAGTCAGCTCCACAATCTTCCCAGATATTTTTTCTCTGTCATCTATTGCATTCTCAACAAGCTCTTGAATGTCTGCACGACTAGATAGTTGAACTGAATCGCTGAAAGAGACTCTTTTCTTCTTTGGTATTATTGGGCTCTCCAATAATTTGCATGTAGTATTAGTATTGACATTTTGGGGTAGATTGATCACTGGGGTATTGCCGCTGTTCCCTGGCTTGGATATTAGGCCAGGGCTGCTCCCAAGATTTCTACTTTTTGATGAAATTTTGTTACACCAATCTTTGGTTTTTCTCCATCCCTTCATTTTCATACTACTGTCACTACTTTGGCTACTAGAAGAGCTTGCAAAGGTGGTAGTTTCAATTTCATCACTCTCTTCTAATGTGGCACTGGAGGAGACGCTTTCAAGCTCAAGGTCACTTATATCAGATGTTGATGCATGCTTTTTCTCACAAAGTTCTTTGCTTCTTGAGGCCTTTCTACTTTGTCTTTGATTATCGTGGATTTCAAACCTCAACAATGTGTGAAGCCACCGTTGGTACACAACTTCCTGGACCATGTCAAATCTGTTTCTCTGCAATGTTTCAACTAGCTCTGAAAGTTCTTCATGCACATCTCGTAAACCAGCAATTTCTTCTTCTATGCTGGACCTTATTTCCTCCTGCACATGTAAAACACAGTAATAACGCTAAAATGTTCAACTCTAGTGAATAAGTTCTAACAAGAAAGAACTAGTCAACTGAACCATGTTTTAAGTGAAAATAAAGATCTCTAGGTAGAGAATTTGAGAAAGGTTTTGGTTTTTCTAGTATCTATAACTAGCACCAAAGTCCTTTAATGCACCTTTCATGAGACACCACTAAGGGTAATGAATGAATGGTATTCTCACCTTATTCTATGGTTTAGTGTTACTCACCTCTGTTCTGATTCTTGCTTGTGTAGTAGCCAACTTAAGCTTCATCTCCCTCTTTTCCAGTTCAAGCTCTTTGTTTCTCCTCTTCAGTTCCAAAACTTCCACCTCAACTTCTTGAACATCTTTTAGTTTGTTATTTCTTGAAGAATTTCCACCTGAACTATGAAACTTCTGACATTCGGTCACTTGCTGTTGGAGCAGCAATATCTGCTCCCTCGTAGGACTTGCATCACCCTTTTTCCTTTGCATCTCATTTATCATTTTCTTTGCAATATCTAGCTGCTTTTTTGCCATCTGATCATCTCTTATTTTTTCTCGAATAATTTGAATATCTGACCGAAAGGAAGCAATGTTCTTTTCAAGAAAGTCCACTTTTTGTGTCTTTTCCTCTAATTGTTTTTGCATTTGAGCAATGGCAGATTGCTCTTCCCTTAGACCATTCAATTCAAGAAGCTTCCTTTCAAACTTTGCTTCTCTCCGCTTGTAATTTGGCACCAAATTTTGCACTATCTCCTTCACTGTAAGATTGTGCATTTTCTCTCCTCCTATTAGCAGCTCCAAGTCCTTAAATTCTCCTGTTAGCAGTTTTTTTGGCATTTCAAAGTGAATCTCCTTCTCTTCATTCTGCAGCAAAAGCAAATTCTATAGTAAGTTTCTTTCAACATTCCTATATTGATTCTTTTGACAAAACACATGGAGGGTACCTCACTACCTGTATCACTTTATTAACCTTCACAGTGCTATTTTCCCACTCTTCAAACTCTTGCTGTGAGGATCCATCACTTCCTTAGCACCCCAAAAGCATCATACCAAAAGAGTAGAACAAATCAACATAACGAAGACACAGAAATGAATGAAGTAACAATTTTGTATTGATATTTGAAACTTGTTCTATTCTATCCTTCCACAAATTTCCAAACTTTTTCAAAAGAAAAAAAATGACATTTATATTAGTAGATTAAAGATGTTGGCACCTGAACATTTTAATGTACCCTTTCTCCTTGTAGAAGAGCTGGTTTTTGTTCGTGAAATCCCTATTGCAGCAACAGAAGCTACGATCATGAAGCTCACTCTGATTATCATGTGGTCCTTAAGAACAATTTAGCCTCCCAAATGGGACTTTGGTGCATGCCACTGAACTGAACCTAGTGAAATCCTTTAAAAATCACAACATTCTTATCAACTTCATATAACAAATCCAAGTTAAAATATCTATACCAGTGAGGCTCATCACTAAGCAGTGGCTGACTTTCGTCAACACAATGGGATTAAATGCAATTGGAAGAAAATGAAACCCACTTTTGTATGTATTGTAAACACATTTTTGGGCACGCACGTGGATCAAAACAAGGGACAAATTTAGTACGAATCAGTGAGAAAGTAAAGGTGAGTCAGAGTCATTAGTGTATTCTTTTCGGAATTCCGTGGCACGTGTGCCGGGAAACAGTACCTGAAACTTTGATTTTTTTGTTTCATGTAATAAAAATATCTCATAAAGTATCCAAAATATCTTTTCTTTTAGTTTTGAAGTTCTATACTTTGAAAAAATTATATCCTAATATATAATTTTAGAATAAAAAATATTTTATATTTTAGATCGTATAATTAAAATATAAGAATTATCTATTTTAGATTATAAAATTTAAAATATAATTTTTATGTTTTAGATTATATCATAGAATATAATAAAAATTATATTTTAAATTATAAAATTAAAAATACAAAATTAATGAAAAGGTAACAAAAAAAGTTTAACTAGATTTACTCATTTTTATTTTAAGGGTAAAACGGTAATTTACCTTTTTCTATATAAGAAAATTGTGATGATGATGTACGAGAACATCGTGGAGAGGTGTAGGAAGAAGTAACCTAAACAATATATTTGCTTTAAACAATATATTTGCTTCCCATGGATTCCGAACTAATGGATTAACAGGGTCCAGCAACCCAATGATTTGGATAAATTTCTGCAAACATGTTTAATATTTAGTCATTTCTTTCTTCATATCTTATATGCCTTTCTGCAATAAGTAAAATATATTTCTACCTTTTTTTTATGAATTGGTTTAGGTAAATATATTTTGTAAATAAAAGAAAATTGTCAAAAAGGTGTAAAGAATTTTGGATATTTATCAAAACACATTAATATCTTCTGTTTTAAAGGAGGGAGTTGTGAATCTATTTAATTAAAAAAACAATAGTATCATTATATTTTTTAATGAATTAAATTAGTATATGTATATATCACCTCTTTACAATTTTTTGTTACGAAGAAATTAAAAAATAAAAAAAAATCTATTTTAAGAGAATAATATTTACAAAAGTATAATATAGCTTACAGACAATAAATATAAATTTACAATTGCTTAATAAATCTAATTGACTGATGTCTTGGTCATAATTGAGATATTACACTCTTATAAACCAACAGATAGCAATTCATTGAGAAAAAATAAATTCTTGATTCGATAAAGACTTCGATATTTCGGTCTACATTTGTGAGTCTTTTTAGTCACGTGACACTAACAAACAGACACATGATGATTATCATCATGAACACTATCTAGTCTAATTATCTAAGGATCCATCCAGAACTCTATAAATAGGAAAATAATTCTAAAAGACATTAGATATCATTATTCTGATCTTATTCATCCACCAATACACGAATTCCTAACTGAATAGTTGTAGAGATCCCTCCCAAAATCAAGAACCTAATCAAGAATAAAAAGAAAGTTACAACAAAAATTCAGAAATAGACGAAACTCATCGAAAACTTGACTAACATCTAGGCTAACAAGAGATTTATGACAATTATTCTTCTAAAATAACTTGATCAGTAATTTAAACAGGATTTCATGAAAATGGCAAGGAAAGAGAGAAGTAGAATTTGGTATTAAAAATTGTAACTTTTTTCTTTATTCAAATCTTATTATTTTTTTTATTATTATTTTTCATTATTTAAGTCTTGTTATTCTAAATACTTGCTAAAAATTTATGGAATCCCTTTAAATATCAAGTTCTTTCAAATCATAAAAATTCTTGTAATATATTCAGTAAATTTAAACTTCAAACATCATTACCTAATTTATTTTGAAGAAAACTTGTACAAGATATTGCATTCATAATTCTTCAAAATTTACAAGACATACTTGTCAACACCCGATTTTGTCCAGGTAATCTTTTAAATTAAGGCATATTGATAAAAATAAAGAATAAAAATAAACAAATAAAAATATAAAAATACATTTATTAGTTTAAGTTTTCTTGAAATAATAATAAAATAAAAAATAAAAAAATGAATTTTTCCAAAAAAAAAAGATAAGGTGGTTTTTAAAAAAAATAATAAAATAAATAATTAATAATAATAAAAAAACAAAAATAACAAGAAAATAACAAAAATATCTAAATTAAAACAACAGAATCTAAAAATTTAAAATAAATAAATAAATAATAATAAAAACAAGTATAACAATAAAAATAACTGTTTCCAAACTTGATTTGCAAGTTTTAAAAAATAAATAAACAAAAGGGTTATGCTTAAATAAATTTTATAAAAGTAAAAAAAGTGGAGTAATTTAGATTTTTTTTTCATCCGTTAATGTTTTTTAAAATAATAAAACAAACAAATAATACAAAATTTTAAAAAATAACGATAAAAGAAAAAGAGAGACTCTTTCAACTCTCTAACTGCTCAGAATCCCATAAAAATCTCCATCATTCCTATTCTTTCTTCAACAGAACTCCTCAAGTGGACTCATAAAGAAAAAACAGAAAAAAGGAGGGGGGAGAACGAGAAAAAAGAGAGAAGAGAGGAGGAGGAAAAAAAGGAAAGAGAATATCACTGATAAAGGGAGAACACGTTCAAAATAGAGAGAAAAAGTAGAGAATATTGATTCTCCTGTCTTACTATCCACACTCAGTTTAAAACTGAGAAGTAAGAAACTTTTAGAAAGGAAACTATCATTTTTGAAGAACGTATGTATGATTTGTAAGGTTTAGATTTTCATATGGATCTTGAAGTTTGAAATTTGTAAATCATGTGTTCTTATCTTCCTGTGATGGTTTTTTTGTTTCTTCCTCATTTCATTTTCATATAAAGATAAAAAAAAATAAAAAAGGTCCTTTTGCTCTTTATAATATTTTGTTTTTTTTTCCTTATTTATTAAATAATAAAAAATTCATCATCTTCCATCTTCCATACATTCTTCTATTTATTTTATCCATGTATTTTATGTTCCAAAAATCACTCCAAAACAGCCATAAATCCGCAATCACCGTCATTTTTTCCGTGCCGCCACCGTCATACCGTCCCGCCGCCGCCGCCCTCCCGCCGTCGCCGCTGGCCCCGCACTGCAGTCGTCGGCCCCGTGCCGCCGCCGCTCCTTCCTCATCACTGCTGCCGCTTTTGGTTCATCATTGGTGAAGAAAGGTGGTGGTGGCTTAGGGTTAGGGTGGTGGTGGCTTAGGGTTTAGGAGTTGGGTCATTCTTTCTGCACCTCCATTAATTAGGATTTACACTCCAGCTCTTCACAATTAACAAAATGCCCTTAGCCATGGGTTGAGTTTCTGATTGGTGGAGATACTTCCTGCACCACATTAATTAAGTTCTGCACCCACACTCTCCACAATTACCAATATGCCCTTAGCCCAAGTTGAGTTTCTTATTCGTGGGATCTACTTCCTACACCCCCATTAATTAAGTTCCGCACCCACACTCTCCACAATTACCAAAATTCCCTTAACCCAAGTTGAGTTTCTTATTAGTGGCGTTACTTCCTGCACCCTCATTAATTAAGTTCCACATCCACACTCTCCACAATTACCAAAATACCCTTAACCCAAGTTGAGTTTCATTGAGTCATGTTCCATTTTTGCATGCATGATTCATTAAAATTAAAATGTCAATTCTATGTTGCATATAACTATCGCATGTTATTTTCCAACACCAAATTTGATATATAACTCAATCCTCAAAGCCCAGGCTTTAAACCTGGCAATGTTTCTCAAAGCCCAGGCTTTAAACCTGGCACTGTTCCTCAAAGCCCAGACTTTAAACCTGGCACCGTTCCTCAAAGCCCAGGCTTTAAACCTAGCACTGCTCCTCAAAGCCCAGACTTTAAACCTGACATTGTATCTCAAAAGCCCAGGCTTTAAACTTGGCACTGACACCATTCAATTACCTTATTTTCAAACATAAACTTTCAAAAATACAAATCAAAACAACTAACAATCTTATCATCAAAGAACTACGTAACCCTGATTCTCCATCCCTGATGGAGATACGTAGGAGCAAGGTTAAACCTTGTCGGGCTCCCTAAAACCAAAAAAATATTTTGTTTATTTTATCTTAATCTCTTTCTTGGGAAAATAAATGTTTTAAAAAATCACACTCAGACTACTTATTTAATTAAAGGTACCGTTTTAGGACGGGCGTTGTGGGGGTGCTAACACCTTCCCCACACGTAACCGACTCCCGGACTCGAAATCCATTTTCGCAAACTTGCCTTATCTTGTTTTTGGTTTTTCATAGTTTTTCCTAATAAACTATGGTGGCGACTCCTCTGTTTTGAAAATTAAAATAAATTATTTTTGTTCACCGTCCCCGTCGTGACCCCGGTTGCGACAGATGGCGACTCCACTGATGACTGTTTGAGAGTCAAACCAATTTTAATTAAATAAGTAAATGTGAGTGTGGTCTTTTGAATGTTTATTTTCCCTTTCTTTTGTATGTATGCTTCTCTTCTTCTGTATATATATTGCTTCTTATCATTGCTAGAATATTGAACCTTAAGGTAGACAACATGCTATATCTGCTTGGGAACTTTTCTGGCTGTTTTGCAGGTGGGGGTTGGGTGCATAAATTCTCCCTTCACACATACACACATACTTGTTCATATCATGAGTGGGGCCCTACACCCGGGTATGCAGAATCTTAGAATTAGAAGGGGTTGTGTAGCAATGTCAATGAGGATGTACTTCCCATTCTGGCTATTGCGAGAACTCCAGCTAGAGTCTGTTCTCTTCACTTGTATACTTACACAAGTTGGCTACCAACTGTTGTGGGTAATGCAGTGAGGGGAGCTATAGCTCTAGTGACCTTTATACCTTTAGGAATTAGGGAACCCACCTTTGTGAGGATGCATTTAAAGATCTTAGAAATCCCTAGGTGTTATAATGTCAAATTCTTTTTTTTAGGGCACTAAGGGAGATTTTCAAGTTCCTATTCTCCTCACCATTATTTTTATATATAATAATTAATATAGCATATTTGCATACATATATCATGAATTAAGTACCTCTTTAGGTACAAGCATTTGCATGATTTTTCATTTAGTTTAAGTCATGTTGCATATCATGTAATCAAGCATAGTGCATATAAACATACATTCACCTTTTATCTTTATTCGTGCATTCATGGTAGCATATAATTATCATGCCATTTTGTATCATACACAACTCACATACATGCATTGTACAAACAATCATACATTAGGTATTTAGATATTCATATCATATCCAGACATACATTCATTATCTAGACATACATTGCATCGTGCATCTTAGACATGCTACATTTTGTCATGCATTCTGCATTTAGGCTTGTAACATACATCTAAACATTTGTCACACATATCAACATGCATTCATTTTAATTTTTCATATAATTTATTTTCATTTTTTGAATTGTCTTTTAGTTAATTCAATAAAATAAAATCCAATAGAAACGCAATAACGACAAAATTTCCACGACATCCATATAGGACTCACGCCAATCGATAGAATATGGAAGACTGGGAGCAAACACAAGAAGCAATGAAAGCCATTGTCACGACCTAAATCACGACGGGGACGGCGATTCGAAAAAATTAATGAATTTTTAAAAAAAAAGGAGTCGCCACCAATAGTTTTTCAGGGAAAACTATGGAAAACCCGAAAAGAAATGATAAGGCGGGTCTGCAAAAAAACCGGACCGCAGGTCCGAGAGTCGGTTACGTGTGGGGAAGGTGTTAGTACCCCCACAACGCCCGTCCTGGGACGGTACCTTTTAATTAAATAAGTAAAACGAGTGTATTTTCTTTAAGATGTTTATTTTCCACAAAAATGAAAATAAAGGCAAACAAAATTTTTTATTTTAAAAAGGGTCCGACAAGGTTTAACCTCACTCCTACGTATCTCTATCGGGTAGAGAATCAGGGTTACGTAGTTCTTTGTTTGAAAAATTGTTTGTTTGAGAATTTGATATTTTTAGTTTTGAAGATTTTTTTTTATATATTTTTAATTTTAGAAGAATTAGTGTTTTTTTTTAAACTTCATTTTGGATATCGCTTGACGCGTGTGGCCCTTTGATATTTCAAATGAAATCAAAATTCTTCGAATTAATTCCATATGACGCGTGCGGTTAATTAGGAAATTAATCGAAAGTCTTTATTCAAAGCGTCAATCTTTGCACGAGCGAAAAAATCCCTTTTAAAAAACGTAGCCCAAAATCAAATCTTAATTCACTATTATTTTTAAGTAAAAAGAAATTATATTATTTTATGATTTTATTTATTTATTTATATTTTAAAAAAAACGTCAGGGCCAGTTTTGGAAACTGGCCATATGTGGGTGCAATTCCTAATTAGTGGAGGTGCAGGAGGTAAATCCAACTTAGCTACTGGCAGGGGTATTCTGGGAATTAACGGGTGTCACAGGTGCAGGCCTGGAAT